>ENA-ORSS01000031-ORSS01000031.1-human-gut-metagenome-genome-assembly--contig:-NODE-31-length-177266-cov-19.229704_pt1 | contig 177266 bp, 181 predicted proteins | sample MGYA00241899_ERZ509162 | MGnify/ENA primary metagenome ERZ509162 (study PRJEB26280, sample SAMEA2338641) | human gut metagenome | biome: human gut; feature: human-associated habitat; material... | reverse complement strand
TAACGGCTTCAATATGTTCTACTCGTATGGTAGCACGAACGGCCGTAGCTACGCTCTTCGCCCCGTAGTTTCTCTACCATCTAGTCTCCTAACAGGAGAGAAAACGAATGATGCTTGGAACTTGAGCAAGTAGAAAAAATGAATGAAAAAACGATGAGCTAGGGAGGCCTCTGGTCTCCCAGCTCTGCATAAGGAGTGTTTATCATAAGCATAATAACAATAATAAAAGAAGTAAAGAATGTACATCCAGAAGATATAACAATGGTAAAAGTAGGTAACTTTTACAGGGTATATGGAAAAGATGCATACATTATAGCGTATTTATTCAAATACAAAATATCGGAGGAAAACGATATAATGGTATCAGGATTTCCAACGAGTTCAATAAAAAAAGTAGAAGCCAGACTTGAAAATAAGAAAATAAATTACATTGTTTTAGACAGAAAAGATAATTATGCTGTGAACGAAAGAACAGATTTTAAAAATTTAAATACATACCAAAAACACTTTAATCTGTCTAAAACATATGTAAGCAATGTAAGAAGAATAGAAAATATAAATGAGCATTTGCTAAGCTTAGCAAGCAAAGAAGAATTAAAAATTTTATTAAAGGATATAGAAGAGTGCATAGATGCAACAAGAAAAGTTTAAAGTAATTGGATACATTAGAAATTTAATAAATAATGTGGATAAGAATTTAGAAAATTTTCCTAAAAAGGATATAGAAATAAAAAATAGAATAAGAAATTCAAGTTATGATTTATTAGAGCTTGCTTATGAAGCTAATACAACTGAAGATGATGGAATAAAAATTTCAATTATAAATAAATGTATTGCAAAAGCAAAAATTATAGACTTTCTAGTAAATCTAAGCTACGAAAAGCAGATTATTAATAATAAACGTTATATTAAATTTGGAGAGTCCATAGATGAAATAATAAAATATTTAGTTGGTTGGAAAAAATCTATTAAGAACCAATAAAATATAAAAAAATTAATTTGGGCACGGTTGTCGGTTTGCGGACAGTGTTTTTTAGTATTTGGGTTCTGGGTGGCTGCGCGTTATGTCAATACTAACTCAGATAATGCTAACTTTGGCCTTCGCAATGCGAACACGAACACTAACGGCTACAATATGTTCAACTCAAATGGTAACACGAACGGCAATAACTACGCTCTTCGCCCCGTAGATTCTATACACTGTGGTTATGCAATTATAAATTGCATAAGAGATAATATAGAAACAAACCGTTGTCCGGTAGCTTGTAAAAGCTATAAATATAAAAATAGATAAATATTTTGTTAGTAGGGAGAAATCATCGAAAAGAAATTTATTTTAGCACTATTTTTAGAGCAGTAATTCACTTAGATTACTGCTCTTTTAAAATTTTAACTTATTATTACACAAATTTTTGTAACATATTCTTGAAGCAACAACACTATTTAATGAGAGTTTACCAATACTATATAAGTACATTTTCTTTTTTAGCCTTCGTTTCACTGTTCTGTATTTTGCGTAATTTCCGTATTTGTTTCTACCAATAAAAATAAAATTATCTGTACTTTTAAAAATTCTAGTTTTTTTATTTAATCTTAAGTCCTCTTTTTCTAAAAAAATTGTAAGCTGTTCTAAACAATATTTTAAGTATTCTTTAGACTCATGAAATAATAAAAAATCATCTTGATAACGAATTACTCCTTTTATGTGTAGTTCATTTTTTATGAAATGATCCATGTCATTTAGGTAAAATACGGCTAGTACTTGACTTGTCATGTTACCGAATGCTTAGACCTTCGGAATCACTATCTATAACTTTAAAAACTACATCAAGAGCCTTTTTATCTTTGATTTTTCGTTCTAATTTTCTTTTTAAAATGTCATGATTAATACTCGCAAAAAATTTGCTTATATCGCATTTTAAAATGTAATAAGTACCATATTTTTGCTTAAAGTAGTTACGATAATATATATAAAGTTCTAAGCCTCTTTTCATTCCCATGTCTTTTCTACTTGCAACATTAAAGTTTAGTAAACAAGGCATTAGAGCAGGGTAGAGTATATGCCTAGAAATTAAATGGTTTATAACTTTGTCTTGCATATTTTGGCTTACAATTCGTCTTTCTTTTGGCTCATAAATTGTAAAAATATTATATGGTCCAACTTCGTATTCCTCGTTTTTTAAGATGTTATAAATACGTGAAACATACACACATTTATACTCTCTAAAAAATTCGACTTTTCTTTTATTTTTAGTATTTCTACAAACTTCATTATAAGCATCAACAATATTGTTAAAATCATAGGTTGCTTCATACAAGTGGCCTTTTCTTTTCATCAGAGACCTCCTGCATAACTTGTTTAAAATCATGTTGCAAATTAAAAAGAGTATCAAATGCTTGGCTTATTGACAGCATGTCTATGTTTAAATCTAAAAAATTATTTAGAGTTTTTTCAAATAACTGATTATTAACAAAAAAGTTCAAGTCAACAGAATTTGAAATTGGTTTGCAATCATCATCGCAAACAATATGAACTGGGCAACCAGCAATTTTAAATTTTTCTATATATTTATCTAATGAATTTGTTGGAAAGCCACATTTTACAACGGAATTGTTTAAATTGCTCAATTTAAAACCGAACTGTTGAGACATAGAGCGTGCATCAGCATCTAAGAAAATATAGAAAATACCACTCTTAAATAAATAAAATTTATTGCAATCCTGTGATTTTAGCAAGATATAGTTATTAAATAATTTACTCATAAAATTTTTCCTTTCATACCACATTTAATATTCCATAAGATAAAAAACGATTTAACATTTTTTAGAAAAATTACTGGAGATATTTTACAAATTCATCAAATAATTGTATATTAGATATAGGAAAAAATTAACCACTAAAAATGGTTATTTTATGAATCTAATTTAGTGCTTACAATATATGGTAAGAAAATATATAATTTTAACAAAGGAGAAAGAAAAATGTCATGTTTTAGCAGATTTTGTAAAAAAGGAACTACAGTAAACAAAAAATTGAGTATTGATGAGAATCTTTATCAAGATTTAACGGAGCTCTCTAACAGTACGTATGATGCGTCAATCAGTAAGCTAGTAAATGCGGCAATAGAGGATTTAATTACTACCAAAAATGTAGCTCTTTATAAAAAAGAAAACACAAATCAAGTATCTAGGTCTTTTTTAATAAGGGAAGACTTCTTAAATGGACTTTATGAATTAAAAGAAAATTATTCTGTTTCTATAAATTCGCTTGTAAATATTGCAATAAGAAATGCTGTAACAGAAGAAAAAATGGAATCAGAAGGATTAGACAAATTGAACTAGTAAAAAAATACCATGAAATAATTATAAAATATTATCTCATGGTTTCAATTATATATTTAAAAGTTATGTATTAATGTAAATCACTTGCTACATCTTGCAAAGTTACTTTTACTACTCTACATTCTTCAACGGTTGCACCAATACGTTGACCTAATAATTAATGCTGGGTTACAAGAGCTTTCTAAAGAGTTTCTTAAAGATTAGCTACATTTTATATTTCTCCACTATAAAGCGTGTTCAATGTCTTTTGAAGAGTTTCGTTTGGTTTGAAAGGTGTATTTAAGTTATAACCTAGATATGTAGCCATTGCTAGGATATCACCAGGCCATTGAACCACTATTAAAATAAACGAAAAAATGTTTGCAAAAACTATTGACAAATTCTAGAAAGCGATGTAGAATATACACGAAATGCGAACATACGTTTATATAATGAATTGATAGGAGGATAACAAAATGAATATTCTAAAACAAAAAAATAATAATATAATTGATTTGACAAAACCAATAGAAATAAAAACATATTTAACGGTTAGCGTTTTAGGAAAAAGTTTAAATTTGAATATCAATTTTAAAAATATAAATGTTCCAGAATTAGATATGAATGATAAAGAGGTAAATTTATTTTTACCAGTAAGATATAAAAAAATAGGGACAGTTGAAATTGTAAGTGAAGCTATAAAAAAGATGTATTCTGAGATTGCAGAAATAGAGATTGCAAATAGTATGGAAAAAATAAGAGTAATGCTAGGTTTTGCACCAGAAGATTATGCTATAAAAAGAATGCCAGATACATTTATAAAAAATGCCAGAAATAAAACAATAATAATAAATCCAGATATTACGAAATATAGTAGAAAAATAATTGAAACGAGTTTGATACAAGCCTTTTGCAAAACAAAACATAAAGAAAATTCAAAAGAATATAAGGCCATATTAAAAAATGCAATAGAAAAATATGAAAATTATGAGTATAGAATAATTAAGGTATCATAACAATTATACTTTAAATACATTACGAGAATAAATTGCTAAAAAAATATTTCTGCTACATAATAAGGCAGGATATGAAATATTAGAACAATTAGATGAAGGAGAATATAACAAAATACCTTCTGAAGTAATTATAACAATAAGAGAAAACAGAAACACAGAATATGAATTCGAATTAGATGAGGAATTAGAACTAAAAGAACAAGAATTATTACCAGAAACAAAGGCAATTTTATTTAACATATTTAGAGATTATTTATCAACACAAGAGCAAAAAGAAAAAATAATAAAAATGCAAGCAGTAGAAAGACAAAAAAATGAACGAAAGAAAATAGAACAGTATCATTCAGATTTATTTGCTAACAAGCAAATAAATCGAGACATTAAAGAGGCAAATATAGCGTTAATTGAATATAAAGGAAATATGTTTAAGAAAATATTTAATAGAATAAGACAATTTTTTCGAGTATGAGGAGTATATAGAGAAAAATGTTTATTATGTTTTAGGAAGATATTACGAGCAATCTTTCATAAAATTGTTGTTTTTCTAAAAATTTTAGAGTATAATGTTTTTATCCTTTTCAAAGGAAATCTTTGAGAAAGGAGGTGAACACTTTGAGTTCATTTGACTTAATATGGCGTCTTATTGTGTTATTATTACTTAGCTTAAGTGATGACAATAAAGATGACAATTCTCAAAACTAGTGAAAGCTAGGAGGCGGTCTGACCAACTGCCTTTATTTTTATATAAAAAAAGAGATATGTGACCAACATATCTCTGTGAACATTGAGTTCTTTGACTTATTCTCTTGCTTAAGCTAAATATAGTATACTACTTTTTTTAGTATATGTCAAATGAATTTTAAATATTCAAAAAATTATTGACAGGCATCATAACTGTGTTGAAAATATATTATGAAAATTTTAAATAAAAAATATTTCTGCTACATAATAAGGCAGGATATTAAATCCTGCCTTATGTATTCTATCTTTTCCAAAATAAAATATATAAAACGAACTTAAAATCCTGTCTAATAATAATAGCCAATAATTAATTGTAAATAATTAATCACTAAAAATTAATAATAATTTAACTAATTAAAAACTAAAACTATTTCATTTGGCTTTCAGCTTGTTGTATTAACTTCTTAACCATGTTTCCACCAATTCTACCAGCGTCTCTTGCAGATATATCACCGTTGTATCCATCTTTTAGATTTACTCCAACTTCGCTAGCAACTTCGTATTTGAATTTGTTTAATGCATCAGCAGCTTCTGGAACTACTTTGTAATTGCTATTGCTTGATGAATGTGCCATAATTTTCACCTCCTAGTGAGTATTTAAAAAGCGTATGTGCTCTTTACATTATATATAATGCCTTAAATTTTTAAAAATAAACTGGAAATTTTATGAAAGAAAAATAAAAAAATGTTTAAAAAGATAAAAACTATGTTATAATATTGCTGTTAAAACGTAGAAAAATTTAAAAAACTTAATTTAAAGTATTATAAATATGTCTTAAATTATATATTTTTGAAAGAATAGAAAGGAAATTAATATGTATAAATTAGTAGCAATAGATTTAGATGGAACTTTATTAAATTCATATGGAGAAGTATCAGAGAAAAATAAAGAAGCAATACAAAAAGCAAAAAATAAAGGTGCAGAAATAGTAATTGCATCTGGACGACCAATTTCATCTGCAAGAAGTTATGCATATGAAGTTGGAGCAGATAATTATATAATTTGTGGAAATGGTTCTGTATTATATGATATGAAAAATGAACAAATAATATACGATAAATTTATAGAAAGACAAAAAGCTTTACAGATTATTAAAATTTGTGAAGAAAATAGTATATTTTTTAATATATATACAGAAAAATTAACAATTTCAAAATCACTAAATTATAACATTTTATTTTACAATAATGAAAATAAAAATGTTCCAGAGGATAAGAAAACCAACATAAAAATAATAGATAATATATATAAATATGTTGAAGAAAATCCAGATTTACAAGTTCTAAAAATTACTGTTTGCGATGAAAGTAAAATAATTTTTGATAGTATAATTAGAAAACTAAGAGAAGTAAAGAATGTAGATGTACTTGATTTACAACATATGGCTAGAAAGTATATTAAGCTTGGCACAGAAGAAAAGAAAGTTGAATATTATTATACAGAAATAACTAGCAAGGATGTTGATAAATGGGGAGCTATTGAAAAATTAGCTGATAGATTGCAAATAGATAAAGAAGAAATAATGGCAATTGGCGATAATATGAATGATAAAAGAATGGTTGAAAATGCTGGGCTTGGAGTTATGATGGAAAATTGTGCTCCATATATGAAAGAGTTTGCAGATGTGATTGTTAAAGATAATAATAATGATGGTGTTGCTGAAGCAATAGAAAAATACGTGTTAAGTGAAGAATAATACTAAAAATGAATTCATAATGTAATGGAAAAATGTATTCTTAAAAGAAATATCTATTGGAAGGATAATATAGAATAAAAGCAAATAAAATGCACAAAATAACTAAAAGAGGTGCATTTTATGTTTAAAGAGAAAAATATTGAAAATAGAAAATTAAGAAATTTACAAAAACAAAATTCTGATATTGTAAAAATAGAAGGCTTATATCAAAATGATAGTAGTACAGATGAATCTAATAATTTTCATTTAGAAGAATTACTAGGAGGAGAGGGAACAACAAAATATGGAGAATTCGTTTCTTCATATTTTGCATGGATTGGACTTAATAGGCAAAAAAATAGGGCAGATGAGTTAAATGAGATGACTAGAAAAAAATATACGTCTAAAAAATATTAAGTTTATAAATAATGATGTTAACAGATTAATTAACAAAAGAAAAAATATAAAAATAAAATGTAAAAGCAAAAGAAAAGTTAAAAATTAAAAATTTAAACCAGCATCAAATTAAGGTCAATTGAAAAAAATATAAAAATTAAGACCAATTGGAAATAAAAATTATAAAAAAGCTATTGACATAAAAAATAATGGTGCTATAATAAGAATGTAGGTCAAAGAAAGTCAAAGTCAAAAAACGATTGAAAGCAAAATTTAATATGATATGAAAATAGTAATATAAATAGAAAAGAGGCGGTAAAAGGTGAGAATATCAGATATGATAGAAGATTTTATAAAGGATTTATTTGATGATGAAGATAGTATTGAAATACAAAGAAACGATTTAGCAGAAAAGTTCAACTGTGTGCCATCTCAAATAAATTATGTAATATCTACAAGGTTTAAACCTACACAAGGTTATTATGTTGAAAGCAGACGTGGTGGTGGAGGACATATTACAATTACTAAAGTAAACATTACAAAAAGCAATTACTTAATGCATATAATATCAAGTATGGGAGATGCTGTAACGGCACAAGAAGTTAGCATATTTATTAGTAATTTTTTATCATATGATATGGTTACTAAAAATGAGGCAAAACTTTTAAAGGTTGCAACTAGTGACAATGTTCTCACTGTAGATCCAAAAGACAAAGATAAATTAAGAGCTAACATATTTAAAAATATGTTATTAAATCTTGTTGAAGATTAACTAAAAGATTACAGAAGAAAAGTGTATTTTAGCAAAACCATTAAATTATGTTTATGATAAAAAGCTAAAATATTAAAAGAAAAAAATTAAATTATAACAGTAAAAAGGTAATGAAAAACTGTTAAAAAGACGACTAAAATAAAATCTATTATAGGAGGATGATTATTATGGTATGTCAAAATTGTGGAAAAAATGAAGCTAATGTTAAATATACTCAAATTGTTAATGGAGTAAAGAAAGAGATGGTATTATGCGAAGAATGTGCCGAAAAGATGGGAATATCAAATTTTAAGGTTAATATGCCAATCCATTTTTCAAACTTCTTCGATGATTTGTTTGATGATGAACAATTATTACCAAGTTTTATGAAGGAGAATAGCAATACGTGTACAAACTGTGGAGAAGAGTATGATAATTTTATAAAAACAGGATTATTAGGATGCGCTGATTGCTATGATATGTTTGAAGATAAAATTGATCAGGTTTTAAAAAATATGCAGGGAAGTATAGAACATGTTGGAAGAAAACCTTTAAACATTGAAGAGAAAATGAAAAATACTGGTGAAAATAAGGCTAATGTAAATTCTCAAAATTCTAAAGCTGAAAAAAATAAAAAAGTAAGTCAAGTTGATGAGTTGGAGTCTTTGAAAAGAAAATTAAATGTTGCAATACAAGAAGAAAGATACGAAGATGCAGCAAAAATAAGAGATAAAATTAAAGACATTGAAAAGAAAAATGCAAAATAATAGAAAGAAAAAACAAAGAAAAAATTAGTCAATTTGAAATTATTAATGGAGAAGGGAAGTAGTAAAATGTCTAATTGGTATTTACAAAATGGAAAAGATTCTGATGTAGTAATTAGTACAAGAGTAAGGCTTGCACGTAATATTAAGAATTTTAACTTTGAGAATAAATGCTCAAAAGATGATAAAAAGCACATATTAGAAAAAATAGAAGGCGTTCTTCCAAGTATTGGATATGATTTAAAATTATTAAGATTAAAAGACATGGATAATCTAACAAAACAATCTTTAGTCGAAAAACATATTATCAGTCCAGAGTTTGCAAGTAGCAAAGATGAGAATTGTGCAATTCTTATAAATGATGAAGAAAATATTTGCATAATGATAAATGAAGAAGACCATTTAAGAATGCAACTTTTCGGAGAAGGAATTGCAATAGAAGAGTTAATGAATCTTGCAATTGAAATTGACCAAAAACTAGAAAGATTAGTGGATTATGCGTTTAGTGAAAAATATGGATATTTAACAGCATGCCCTACTAATGTTGGTACAGGTCTTAGAGTTTCTGTAATGGTTCATTTACCAGGGCTTGCGGAGACTGGTAACTTAAATAAAATACTTCATATTGTAAATAATTTTGGAATGAGCGTAAGGGGTGTCTATGGAGAAGGAAGCCAAAGCATGGGAAACATGTACCAAATTTCTAACAATCAGACTTTAGGGCTTACAGAACAAGAAATTGTAAAAAATATGAAGCTTATAACAGATAAGATTATAGAACAAGAAAGAGTAGCAAGAAAATATTTGGGAAAGAATCAAATTGGACTTGCTGATAAAGTGTACAGGGCCTTCGGTATATTAGAAAATGCCAGAATTTTATCGAGTAATGAATGCATAGATTTGTTATCAGATGTAAAACTTGGTACAGATATGGGGATAATAAGTGAATTAGATGATACAAAAATAAAAAAATTATTCTTATATACGAAACCAGCAAATTTACAGAAGTACTATGGAAAAGTAATGGATTCTAATGAAAGAGACTTAAAGAGGACAGATATTATTAGAAAAATTGTAACAGAATAAATATAAAAAGCTAGGTTGAAAAGTAATTATAATTTTGGCTACGTCAAATACTATTTCAAACGTAATTACATGCAAAAAGTATGTGCTTATTACATTTGAAACTCATTTTAATTGCCAAAATTCAATACTTTTTCAACCTAATGTATGAATGAAAGGAAAGTGGTGAATTATGGAATATAAATTTACAAATAGTGCAGAAAATGCTCTAGAAATTGCGAACGAATTAGCTGCAAAGCTAGGGCATAATTATATAGGGTCAGAACACATTTTATATGGTTTAGTAGAAGAAGGAACAGGTGTTGCAAGTAAAGTTCTTGCAAACCAAGGTGTTACTGCAGAAGCTGTTTTAAAGGAAATTGAAGAACTTATAGGTGTAAGTGAAAATGCTCCAATTGTAAATGCAGATAGTATTGGGCTTACGCCAAGAAGCAAAAGAATAATTGAAAATTCTTTTATAGAAGCACGTAGATTTAATAGTGAATATATTGGAACTGAGCATATTCTTTGTGGAATTATGCGCGAGGGAGATAGTGTAGCTGTTAGAATTATGATGGATTTGAATGTAAATCCAAAAAAGTTGTACAATGAACTTGTGAAAATGATTAATGAAACAAAAGGTCAGGAATCTGAGAGCAAGAGGACAAGCAATGGAGGAAGTTATAATTCTACTCCAACTTTGAACCAATATGGTAGTGATTTAACTAAAAAGGCAAGAGAAGGAAAGCTTGACCCAGTTATAGGAAGAAGAACTGAAATTGATAGAGTTATTCAAATTTTATCAAGAAGAAGCAAGAATAACCCTTGTTTGATAGGTGAACCAGGTGTTGGTAAAACTGCAATAGCTGAAGGGTTAGCAGAAAAAATAGTTGAAGGTGATGTGCCAGAGACTTTAAAAAATAAGAGAGTTGTAAGTATTGATATATCTGGAATGATAGCTGGTGCAAAATATAGAGGAGACTTTGAGGAGAGAATAAAAAAATCTCTTGATGAAGTAAAAAAAGCCGGAGATGTAATTCTATTTATAGATGAGATTCATACGATTGTAGGCGCTGGCTCTGCAGAAGGTGCTGTTGATGCAGCAAATATTTTAAAACCACTTCTTGCAAGAGGAGAAATTCAAGTTGTTGGAGCAACTACAACAAACGAATACAGAAAATACATTGAGAAAGATGCAGCTCTTGAAAGAAGGTTTAGCCCAGTAATGGTAAACGAGCCATCTGAAGAAGATGCAATCAAAATATTGGAAGGGTTAAGAGATAAATATGAGGCTCATCATAATGTAAAAATTACTGATGAAGCAATAAAATCAGCTGTTGAACTTTCTACAAGATATGTTAATGATAGATATTTACCAGATAAGGCGATAGATTTAATTGATGAGGCTGCGTCAAAAGTTAAGATGCAGACATATACGAAACCTGACTCGATAAGAAACTTAGAAGATGAAATCGAAAAGGTTCGTAAAGAGAAGGAAGAAGCTATTGCAACTCAGAACTTCGAGAAAGCAGCAAAGCTAAGAGATGAAGAAAAAAATAAGAGACAGGAATTAGAAGATGCTCAAAATAAATGGAAAGAGGGCAATACTAAAAAAGTAATGACTCTAAAACAAGAAGATATTGCAGGGGTAATATCAACTTGGACAGGAATTCCAGTAAGCAAAATATCTGAGACTGAAAATGAAAAATTAAGACACCTAGAAGACAACTTGCATAAAAGAGTTGTCGGACAAGATGAAGCCGTTTCGGCTGTTGCAAAGGCTATAAGAAGAGGAAGAGTTGGATTAAAAGATCCAAACAGACCAATAGGTTCATTCTTGTTCTTAGGACCAACTGGTGTTGGTAAAACAGAGCTTGCAAAAGCCTTGGCAGAAGCATTGTTTGGCAACGAAAATAGCATGATAAGAGTTGATATGTCTGAGTTTATGGAGCCACACTCTGTTGCTAAATTAATAGGTGCTCCTCCAGGATATGTTGGATATGACGAAGGTGGACAATTAACAGAAAAAATTAGAAGAAGACCATATTCTGTAATCCTATTTGATGAGGTTGAAAAGGCCCACCCAGATGTAATGAATATGTTATTACAAATTCTTGAAGACGGAAGATTAACAGATGCTCAAGGCAGAACCGTAAACTTTAAAAATACCGTAATAATAATGACATCAAATGTTGGAGCTAAATTAATAACAGACAAAAATAAACTAGGATTTGCTGGTGGAAATGCCGAAGAAAACAAGAATCAAGAATATGAGACGATAAAGAAAGAAGTAATGGGAGAATTGAAAAAACAATTCAGACCAGAACTTATAAACCGTATTGACGACATAATAGTATTCCACAAGCTAGAAAACGAAGATATCAAGAAAATAATTGATATAATGTTAGTACAAGTTCAAAACAGATTAAGCACACAAAATATAAAAATAGACATAGACCAATCTGTAAAAGACTTAATTGCTAAGAAAGGCGTAGACACAAATTATGGTGCAAGACCACTAAGACGTGCTATACAAAATATGCTAGAAGATAAAATTGCAGAAGCAATACTAGATGGCGTTATAAAACCAAAGAAAAAAGCAAAAGCAGTTGTAAAAGACGACAAAATTGTAATTGAATAAAAACAAATAAGGGAAACAGAACACAATCTGCTTCCTTTATTATTTGTAAGATGATTTAGATTACAATTTTACATAAGTATATGAATAAGAATTCTGTGAAAATTAACGTTGAAACGTTTGTGATTTTGTGATAGGATATTTTTATAAAATCTTGCCTCAAAAGGGGTGTCCCTAATGGGCGAAGGATAAGGTGATAATGATGAATGAAAATATTAATTTAAATGCTTTAAAGCAAGGCTCTGCTACTCCAGAAAATTCTAAATGGAAGCAAATGATTGCAAGAAAAAAGCCGTTGTATACGGCTAATACAGAGATAAGGTCTGAGTTTGAAAGAGATTATACTAGAATAATTTATTCTAATGCGTTTAAAAGAATGAAACATAAAACGCAAGTGTTTTTTTCACCAACAAATGACCATATTTGTACTAGAATAGAGCATGTAAACTATGTTGAATCTATTAGTTATGGTTTAGCAAAAGCGCTTGGGTTAAACATAGAGCTTACTAAAACCATTGCTATTGCTCACGACTTGGGGCATAGCCCGTTTGGACATGCTGGGGAGAGGGTATTAAATAAAATTTTGTTAGGGGAAACAGGAAAAAACTTTTGGCATGAAAGAAATGGTTTACTTTATGTTGATAATATAGAGCTTTTGGATAATAGAGAAGGATATAAAGAAAATTTGAATTTAACATATGCAGTAAGAGATGGCATAATTTCGCATTGTGGCGAAATTGATGAAAACAGCATAAAGCCTAGAGAAGAAGCAATTAATCTAGAAAATTATACAAAGCCTAACGAATATGCTCCATTTACTTGGGAAGGATGTGTTGTAAAAATTTCTGATAAAATTTCATATCTTGGCAGAGATATAGAAGATGCACTTAGATTTAAAATACTTACAGAAGCAGATATTCAAGAGTTACAACATAGATTAGATGTTGCAAATACTGGGTATGATATATTAAACACAACAAATATAGTAAATTATTTAATGTCAGATTTATTGAAAAATACTACATTAGAAAAAGGTTTGACTTTTTCTCAAGAAGGCTTAAATTTTATAAATGAATTGAAAGCATTTAATTATGAAAAAATATATTCAAATGATAAAAATAGATTGGCAGACCAATATTTTAATTTAGTGTTAAATACAATTTACGAAGTGTTAAAATCTGCTAAAAATCAGATTTTACAAGAAAACATAAATAGTTTATATGCAGAAGTAATAAAAGAATTTGCTTGTTGGCTTAAAAATTATTGCATAAATGAAGAAATTGGAGAAAATAAAAAGCTAAAAAACAACAAAATATATAATATAAATAAGCCAGAAGATTATGCTACTGCTGTGGTGGAGTACATAGCTGGAATGACAGATAATAAAGCGATTGATACATACAACAAAATTATAAGCTTTTAGCAAAAATTTATTAAAATTCTAATATATTATTATTAAAATAAATACTAATGACAGTTTTAAAAACTTTATAATTGTAAAAAAAATAAAATTATAATACTGAGATTGGAGAAAAATATGGTTGCATTAGTTACAGGAGCATCTTCAGGAATAGGAAGAGATATTGCAATAGAACTTGCAAAAAGAAAATATGATATTATTGCAGTTGCAAGAAATGAGGAAGCATTAATAAAATTAAAAGAAGAAGTAGAAAAAACTTATAATGTAAAGGTTGAGGTAAAAGCCATGGACCTAACCGATAGAAACGGTTGCATTAAATTACACGAAGATGTAAAAGCAAAATATGGAGCAATAGATGTATTGATAAATGATGCAGGTTTTGGAACATGTGGAGAGTTTACTAAAACAGATTTAAATAAAGAAATTGGAATGATAGACACAAACATAGTTGCACTTCATATTTTAACAAAATTATTTTTACAAGACATGGTAGAAGTAAACAGAGGGCATATAATGAATGTTGCATCAATAGCAGGTTTTATGCCGGGACCATTAATGGCAACTTATTATTCTACGAAAGCATATGTAGTAAGGCTAACACAAAGCATTAGGCAAGAGCTATTTATGAAACATTCAAAAGTTAAAATAAGTGCTCTATGCCCAGGGCCAGTAAATACAAATTTTAATAAGGTGGCAGATGTAAAATTCAATTTAGCGGAAGCTAACAGCAAACAGGTGGCAAGATATGCAGTAAGAAAAATGTTTGCAAATAAAATACTTATATTTCCAAGTTTTACAATGTGGCTAGGTAGGTTGTTATTTAAAATAATGCCAGACCAGTTATCAGCATTTTTCTGTTACTTTGCACAGAAAAGAAAAATAAGCTAAAGAAAAAATAAAGAAAAAAATAGAAAACAGGTAACAGATAGATAAAGAAAATAAAATGTACCAAAGTTATAAAAAATAATAACTTTGGTATATTATTTTTGTTAAAACTGAATAAAAAAAGAGAAAAGGGAAGAATAATTACAAATATGTTACAAATGAAAGAAATAGTTGAAATGTACACAAAAAATCATGTATAATAAAAGTACATAATTTATTATGTATGAAAACAAAACTAAAAAAATTTAATAATAACTATCAAAAAAATAGCACAAAAATTAAGAAAACAAAACTGAATTTTAAGGTAGTAGAGTTAAATTAAAAAAGAAAAGCCCAAAAACAAGAAAGGGCAAATCAAATGAAAGAAAGAGAGGAAAGAGAATGAAAAGCACACTGAAGAAAACAGAAAAACGGAATTACATTAATTACGTTAGTAGTAACAATAGTAGTACTGTCAATACTTGCAGGTGTTAGCATTAATACAGTTGTGGGAGATGATGGAATAATACAAAAGGCAAAAGAGCAGGCAGAAGCAACAAGACGAGCAAGTGCAGAAGAAGAGATGAACAGATTGGTATTAGAATATCAATTAGCATCAAAAGATGAAACATTGGAAAGTTTCTTGCAAGAAAAAGTAACAGAAGGAAGAATAGATGGAGTAACAGATAATGGAGATGGAACAATAACAATAACAAAAAAAGTAGAAGGAAAAGATTATACAATAACAGTAAAAAAGCCAGCAGCGCCAACGCCAAGTGTAAAGGTAGGTGCAATAAGAGTAGTATCAGATAGTACGGGAGCAGGCTCAAGTCTAGGAGAAGCAAGTACAAGAAAAGGTACAACATTATACATAATGATTGAAAGTACAATATCTGGAGGAACAACAACAGTAAGTCCAGAAGTACCATATGCAGTAACAGAAAATGGAACATATAAATTTACAGTAACAGGAACAGTAGATGGAAAAACATATACAAAAAATGTAACGGCAACAGTAAATCAATACAAAAATGAAATTAACTTAGATGAAATCCAGATAGGAGATTACGTAAATTACACATATGATATAGATTCAGCAAGTAGCAGTTACACATTAGAATCAAAATATAGTGGATATAGTAGTAATCAAACAATAGCCCAAACAACAGGGTTAACATGGAAAGTGCTAAATGTAGATAAAGAAAATGATACAGTAGATATAATAAGTACAAACCCAACAAGCAGTACCGTAACTTTTGCTAATATATTAGGCTATAATAATGGGCCATATTTAATGAATGAAATATGCAAAGCTCAATATAGTAATAAAACATTAGGAGTAAATGCAAGAAGCATAAACTTGTTAGATATGGAAAAACAATTAACTGCGGCAGGGATAAAATCAAGAAACGAATACAATAAAGGTAGTAGCACATATGCACAATATGGAACAACAAAAACATATACAAGTAACACAAAATACCCAAGTTTATATGCAAACCAAAAAGGGGCAGGACCAAATATAAAAGAAGCAGAAGCAAGTAAAAAAATAACACAACCAGATACAACAAAAGGAAATGACCCATATGAAGAGAGTAAACCAATAGCAACAACAGAGCCAACAACTGATAACACATCAGGAACAGGAAATCCATTAACAGTAACGCAAACATATTATAATATAGCTATAGATAATACTAATTATGGAACTGCATCAAGTATACTAGCAAATGGTACGACGTTCTGGGTGGCTGCGCGTTATGTCGATGCTTTCTCAGGCAATGCTTACTTTGGCCTTCGCTATGCGTACACGGCCACTGGCGGCTACATTATGTTCTACTCTTATGGTAACACGAGCGGCCATCGCTACGCTCTTCGCCCCGTAGTTTCTCTACCATCTAGTCTCCTAACAGGAGAGCAAACAAATGGAGCTTGGAACTTGAGCAAGTAGAAAAAATGAATGAAAAAACAATGAGCTAGGGAGGTGGGTGGGAGAAATACCCACAGAGTTTACATAAGAAAACGAACCGCTACCAAGACTAGCAAGTTTACATAAAAACTAAAATAGCTCAATAAAGAAATAGATACATAATAAATAATACCCCAAATCTGCCAATGATATCACAGATTTGGGGCTTCTATTATATAAAATATTTCACAGAAAATTTATTTTGTAGATTTTTTCATTAAAATCGGTTGTTATGCACAGTTATCTTTGATTTTGTGCAAATGAATACTTGAATTATCTTTGATTTTGTGATATTATATAAAAAATATTAAGCTTTTGTACATTTAAAATACAAAAGCTAGGAAGGAATATTTTAAATTATGAAGAGAAAAATTTATAATGATATTATTAAATGGAAAAATGAGAGCAATGGATCTACTGCACTGCTAATTGAGGGCGCACGAAGAGTTGGAAAAAGCTATATAGTAGAAGAGTTTGCAAAAGAAAATTATAAATCGTATATTCTAATAGACTTTTCAAAAGCACCAGAAGAAGTTAAATCTTTATTTGATAATTATTTAGATAATCTCAATTATCTATTCACGTATTTATCACAATATTATGGTGTAAAATTGTATGAAAGAGAAACACTGTTTATTTTTGATGAAATTCAGTTTTGCCCTAGAGCAAGAGGAGGAATTAAACATTTAGTTGCAGATGGAAGATATGATTATATAGAAACAGGCTCGTTAATTTCTATAAAAAAGAACGTAAAAGATATATTAATTCCATCTGAAGAAGAGAATTTAAAGATGTATCCATTTGATTTTGAAGAATTTTTATGGGCTATGGGAAATGATACACTTATGGATTTTATAAAAGATTGTTATTTGAAAAAACAGCCACTTGGTCAAGCATTACATCGTAAAGCAATGGATTATTTTAAAGAATATTTAATTGTTGGAGGAATGCCTCAAGCTGTAGAAATGTATTCAAAAACTAGAGACTTTGAAAAGGTAGATAGAATTAAAAGAAATATTTTAAACTTATATAGAGAAGATATTAGAAAACACGCAGAAGAATTAAATTTAAAAGTAGAGCAAATATTTGATACAATTCCATCTCAATTACAGAAGCATGAGAAAAAGTTTAATATTTCAAGTTTAGACGAAGAAGCAAGGTATAGAAATTTTGAAGGTGCTTTCTATTGGCTAAATGATGCGTATTTAGTAAATATTGCATACAATACGACCGAACCAAGTATTGGACTGGGGCAAAGAATGGACACAAATGCATTAAAATGCTATATGTTTGACACTGGACTATTATTATCAATGACTTTTAATGAGAAAAATCTAGTTAATGAACAAATTTATAAAAAAATTTTATTTGATAAATTATCTTTCAATGAGGGAATGATACTAGAAAATATTGTAGCTCAAATGCTTGTAAGTTCAGGACGAAAGCTGTACTTTTTTTCGAGGAATGAAAGAGAAAATAGTAGTGAAACTATGGAAGTAGACTTCTTAATTTCAACAGATAAAATAACATCAAAACACAATATAATACCAATTGAGGTAAAATCTGGAGATAGATATACATTTACATCATTGAACAAATTAAGATTAAAGTATAATGAATATTTAGCAGAATCGGTAATTATACACACAAAAGATTTAAAAGAAGAAAATAATATTTTATATATACCAATATATATGACAGACTTGTTATAATTTAGAAGTTTTTTACACAAAATACTATAAAACCGCTTGAATAGCGGTTTTATCTTTGCAAAAATTTGTACTGCACACTATACAAAAATGATTAAATATTGAATTTTGTTCACTATGCTATACGAAAATAATGAAACAGCGGAAGTTAGCATTAATTTTTAATAGTTTGCTCTTTTATAAATTAATATTATAGTAGAATTTTGTCGAACGAATTTTCTTGATTTTTCTGCTAAAAGATAATATAATTATTAAATAGATTATTTCAAAAAATTTTTGTTATTAAATTTTATTCAAAAATTCACCATAGTGAATAGTTTTAATTCTTAAATAATACCAATAAGTATATTTGCAAAAAAATATTGACCTATAAGTTAAATAATTGTATAATTAGGAGGAAGATTGATGGAAGAAGAGAAAATGTTGGTTCCATCTGGATTAAAAACTGTAGATGGAAAAGATATCATGTGCTATACTGGAGCATTTTACCTAAAAAACGAAGAGAAAATCAAACGAATAATAAAAAAGTGTGAAGAAATTTTAGATGCAGAAAGTGAAGATATAAAAGAAATACAGAGAAATATTAAGATAAAAGAAGATAGTGAAAAGTATAATTTGGATATACATATAAATAAAAAACATGACAAATTATTTAAAGAGCTACTGTCTGATAAAAAGGAAGCTGTTAAATTTATAAATCATTATTTACACTTAAATTTATTAGATGATGAGATAGAAAAATATGAGAAAGAGTTTAGAACAGAAGAATTTAGAAATATAGAAGCAGATGTTGTGTATAAGGTAAAGAACAAAGATGTTTTTATATTAATAGAACATCAATCAAGTTTAGATTTAAAGATGGCATATAGAATATTGCGTTATAAAAATGCTATAATAGAGTCTGCAATAAATAAGAGAAGATTAAAAGAAAAAAACTATAAAATTCCAAAAGTAATACCGATAGTGTTATATACTGGAAAAAGAAAATGGCAAAAGTTGTCAATAGAAGATATTGAAGAGAAAATAGAAGGATACGAAGAAATTAAACTAGGATATGATTTAGTGGATACTAATGAGTTTACAAAACAGCAATTGTTAGAAGATAATTTGATAACATCTAAAGCTATGTTAATAGAAAAGTCACAAAATAAAGAAGAGCTATACCAAAACATTGAGGATATAATAAGTTGTAAAAATAAAATGGAAGATTTTGAATATGAACAATTAGAAAAAATAGTAAAATATGAATTGATGGGAACTGATGATAAAGAAATAATAAGTAAATTTATAGAAAAGATAAAAAATAGAGAGGAGAGCGAAAATATTATGATGAATGCAGCGAGAATAATAAACAAGGAGATAAGAAAACAAAGAAGAGAGGGAAGAGAAGAGGGAAGAGAAGAGGGAAGAGAAGAGGGAATGATTTTTGTTGCTAAAAAACTAAAAGGAAAAATGCATATAAAAGATATAAGTCAAATAACTGGATTAAGTGAAAAGGAGATTGAAAAGCTGTAAGAAGAGTGACTATTACAAATTTAGTGAAGAAAAAATGAAAACAAAAGGATTAGATAAATTGAAATAGTAAAAAAATACCATGGGATAATTATTTATAAAATTATCTCATGGCTTGATTTTATTATTAAAAAATTATTAGTTTAGTGTAAGTCACTTGCAACTTCTTGTAATGTTACTTTTACTACTGTTCCTTCTTCAACAGTTGCACCAACTGCTGGGTCTTGAGAAACTACTATTCCAGAACCTGTAGATTGAATATTTAAGTTTTTACTCTTTAAAGTTGCTGTTACGTTACTCAAACTCTTTCCTTTTAAGTCTGGCACTGTTACAGAAACTGATGTGCTATTTTCCTCTGTATATAGTTTACATACGCCATTCTTTGAAACAGATACGCCTGCTTTTGGCGTTTGGACTGTTACTATTTCGTCATCACTTGCAGAAGTTACAGGAGTAATTCCTAAATTTTTCAATATTTGTTTTGCTTCTGATATTGTTTTATTTCTTAAATCTGGTATTGTTATTAAAGATGTATTATTTGTTGTTACTTCTGTTGCATCATTTGAAGGAATTCCTAAGTATGGCAATACTTCGCTTAATACTTGAGATACAACTGGGGCTGCTATTGCACCACCATAGTAATTTTTAACTTGTGGACCATATAATACTAGTAATGCTACTACTTTTGTATTTTCAACTGGTGCTATTGCTAAGAAAGATACAACATATCCATCTTCTGGATGGTTAGGGTTTGGCTCAGATGTTCCTGTTTTTCCTCCTATTGTATATCCTTTTACTGCACCGTATTTTCCACCACCGTCTGTAACAACAGATTGCATCATGCTACGTACTTTTGTAGCTGTTTCAGATGATATTACTTGACGTACTTCTTTTACATCAATGTTTGTAACTGCACCTGTATCTGGGTTTTCTATGCTTTTTACAATTCTTGGTTGTACTAAAACACCATTGTTAGCAATTGCGCTTGCGGCTGTTATCATTTGTAAGGGTGTAATTGTAAATCTTTGACCAAATGACATTGTAGCAAGCTCTGTTGTACCAACATTTTCTAGCTTATGAAATTGGCTTGAAGCTTCTCCAGATGTTGCAATTCCTGTTTTATCAAATAGTCCGAATGCTTTGAAATATTTATATAGTGTAGTTGCTCCTATACGTTGACCTAATTGAATTAATGCTGGGTTACAAGAGTTTTCTAAAGCGTTTCTTAAAGATTCACTTCCATGCCCAGATTTGTTTGCACAATTTATTTTTATTCCAGAAACCATTTGGCTTCCACTACAATAAAAGTCGCCAGCTGTGTCGGTTTCTACAACATCTTCCTCTAAGCCGACAGAAGCCATTACAGTTTTAAATACAGAACCGGGTTCATATGTTTCTGTAACTACTTTGTTACGATACATTTTGTATAAGCTGTTTGTTTTTTCCTCACTAGAAAGTGTGTCCCAAGTTTTTTGAAGAGTTTCGTTTGGCTCGAATGGTGTATTTAGGTTATAGTCTGGATATGTAGCCATTGCTAGAATATCTCCAGTAGATGGGTCCATAATTGTCATTGAACCACCATTTTTACAATTGTTTTCTTCAACAGCCTGTTTTAAATATTTTTCTACAATAGTCTGAATATTTGCATCTATTGTAAGGGTAATGTTACTACCATTTTCAGGAGCTATGTATTTTTCATCAGTGTCTGGAATAGATTCTTGAGTTGCATCTATTGAAGTAGTTACACGCCCTGGAGTACCAGTTAATGTTTCATCCCAATAATACTCAATTCCGGATAGACCGTTGTTATCACTCCCGCAAAATCCAATTAAATTTGAAGCTAAATTATTATAAGGGTAAGATCTTTTATTGTCTTTATCTATGTTAATTCCTGAGCTCCACTTATTATCTTCCATCCATTGTTTTAATTTAGAAACTTTATCTATATCCACTTTTTTAGCAATTGTTTCTACTGAATTTGTGCTTGTTACTTTTACTAATACTTCATTATAATCTAATTCAAAAATATCTGATAACGTTTTTGCAACTTTTTCTTTTAAAGCGTTTGTAGCTTCAGCATCGTTTTTTACAGCTATAAGTGAAGGGTTTACACTAATAGTATCAACCTCAGAACTTACAGCTAAAGCCTTTCCAGTAGAATCGTAAATTGTTCCTCTTTTAGGGCTTAGAACTCTGTTAGCAGTAATTTGCTTGTATGCTCGTTCTTTTAGAAAACTTCCATCAATGAATTGTAACCAGAAAATTCTAAAAACTAATAATAAAATTAATATTAAAAAAATAACCGCAAACCACTTTAAATGGGTGCTTTTGTTATCTATTTTTACTTCTTTTTGTTTCTTATAATTCATAAAACCACCATCTTTTCTTTAGATAGAAATATTGTATATTAATATGGTGCAAAAATCAATAAAAAGTACGAAAATGGTATGAATAAATTGTAATTGACATAACTATGAAAATATGATATATTACTGAGTAAGCTGAATGAAGCTTTTTATATATAATAATTCCCTGTTCTCACCAGTTTTTGGTGTTTATATATAACCGAATATTTAAATAATAATTATAGAGGACACAATTATGAAAAAAATATTTATTCAGGATGATAATATTTCCAGAATTTTAGACATTAAAAATCAAGATTGCGATAGTCGGATAAAAATTGCAGAAAGAGAAAAATCAGCATCAATATTGGCCTTTTTGGCTAATGATAAGTCATATTGTGTAAGAGCGGCAGTTGCGAAAAATCACAATACCTCTGAGGAGATTTTAGCACATCTTGCTAAAGATGTGGAATGGGTGGTAAGAGCAGAAGTAGCAAAAAATCCCAGTACCACTAAGGCGACGTTAATGGACTTGGCAAAAAACGATGATGAGTATTTGAATGTAAAAATAGCAGTTGCCCAAAATTCTAAAGCCACTGCTGATGTTTTGGATGAGCTTGCGAAGAATAAGGAGTTTTACTATGAGGGAGTTCTCTTAGCAGTTGTTAAAAATCCTAACACGTCTACCAAAACTTTAGCAGAGCTTGCTAAAGTGAGCTGGAGTTCTATTAAATCAGAAATTGCTAAAAATCAAAGTACTCCTGATGAAGTTATAATATATATTGCAAAAGAAGGAGACCAATTTGCTTGCCAGGAAATTGCAAGACGGTCTAATATACATGTCGAAGTTGCAAAAATCCTTGCTAAACATAAAAGTCATATAGTACGATGTGTTCTAGCGGATAATCCTGGTACTCCTGCAGAGGTTTTTGCAGAGCTTGCTAAGGATGAATATTTGATACGCTATGCAGTTTCCAAAAATCCTAAAACACCTGCTGATGTTTTGGACGAGTTGGCAAAGGGAATTTGTGATCACATTCGAGTAAATGTTGCTGAAAATCCTAATACGTCTATTAGAACTTTAGAGAAGCTTGCTCAAGACGAGTTCTATATGGTAAGAAAGACAGCTGAAAGAAGGCTGAATATTGCTATAAAAAACTTTGAATAAAGTAAAAATTTGTAAAAGAGGCAAACTTTACAATATTCATCTACTAAAACTCGTAGTTTTATAAAATAAATATTTTTTTGAATCTCCCCAAAGTCTTGTTAAGGCTTTGGGGAGATTTTTATCTTAATAAAATGTAATAGTAAAAATGGAATGAGCTTCAACAAAAACTGCTAAAAATCTTGCTACAATTTATTGCTTTTAAATTTAAAATGTAATATAATTGAATATGTATAGGAATTTAAAATAATAAAAAATAAACAAAAGGATGGAGAGTATGAAAAAGTTTAAAAAATTAGTATCAAGCATTTTAATTACTATGTTAACAGTGGCTACACTTGGGAGCATTAGTGCTGTTAAGGCTGCAAGTGCAGGACCACTATATTTAGGCATTGTTTCACTTCGTAGAGCAGGCTATGGCTATCAACAAGAAGGTAGCAAGGTATGGAAAATAGCAGAATATGATAGTGAAAATGGAAAAACCGCAGATTTAAGTAAAACTATTTACTGTATTAAAGGTGGACCTGGATTTGGCTCTAGTGATATGGCAACAGGTGGTGTACCAACAATAAGTAAATATACACAAAAGTTTAACTTAAAAGATTTAGCTTCAATACCAAGTACGTATTCAAAAATTTTACCAACAGGAAGCAATTATAATTCTTTAATGTGGTTATTAGATAATATTTATATAATGCCTGCAATTGGAACAGACAATACAACTGCAAGAGAAGAATTTTTAAAGAGTAAAATTCCAAATGAATTATATGATCTTATAACAGATGATGATATAGATGCTGTACAGCAATTAGCAATTTGGTATTTCACAAACCCATCTGGAGATAAATATCATTATGAAACATCAAACTTTAAAATAAACTCAATTGCAAATGTAGATTCAAATTATGCTTCAATGGGAGATATTTTTGGAGATGATGGTTGGGATAGAGAAGATGCAATAGAAGCATTATTCCAATATTACATTACAAATGCAAAAGCAAATAGCAATTACAAGAGTACAAACAATACAACATCTCCAATCGAAATTGTAAAGAGTAATGCTACAATGACAAAGGTTGGAAGTAACTATGTTGCAGGACCTTATAAAATAAACCAATTATTAAATATTGATTATACATTAAATGCAACATTTACAGATATAAATGGAACAACAATTACTCCAAGCATTGGCATAAAAGATGTAAGTGGAAATGTAACAGCCACAACAAAAACATTAAAAGAATTAGTAGGACAAGAATTCTATTTAATTATGCCAACAAGCTCAAATATATCTGGAATAAAAATGACTGTAAATACATCATACACATCAAAAACAGTTGATTATTGGTCAGTTGCAGATGCTCCAACAACAGAGCAACCAGTTGTAATTGTAAATGAAACTCCATTAAACTTTTCAGATACAACTTCAATAGTAGTACCAAAACCATTCGATTTAAGTTTAAGAAAATTTATTACAAACATAAATGGAACAGAAATTACAAATAGAATACCACAAGTAGATGTTAGTAAATTAGCTTCAGGAGAAGCAACAACAGCAACATATAATCATCCAAAAACACCACTTAAAGTTGCAATTGGCGATGTTGTTACATATACAATAAGAGTATACAACGAAGGTGATATAGATGGATATGTTGAAGAAATAACAGACCATTTACCAGAACAACTTGAATTTATAGTAGATGACCAAGTTAATATTGAGTATGGTTGGAAAATAGCAAGTAGTACAGATTTAAAAACAATTAAAACAGAATATTTATCAAAAGCAAATGAAACAACTGACGGTGCAAATAAAATATCGGCATTTAATGGAACAACACTTGCATATAAAGATGTAAAAATAAAATGTAGAGTTGTTGCAACAGAGCCAATGGCTGATAAAATAACAAACATTGCAGATATCACAAAATTTACAGATGGTGATGGAAATACAGTAACAGATAGAGATTCACAAGAAAACAATGTAAATTTACCAACTGGAAAAGACTTAGAAAATTATAAAGACTCTGAAATAAACAGAGGAGAAGAATATATACCAGGACAACAAGATGATGATGATTTTGAAAAATTAACATTAAAAGAATTTGATTTAAGTTTAAGAAAATTCATCACTGGAGTAAATGGAACAGCAATAACAAATAGAGAACCACAAGTAAATGTTACTCCATTAAAAAATGGTGGAACAACAGCAATATACAATCATCCAAAAACACCAGTATCTGTTGCAATTGGAGATTTAGTTGAATATACAATTAGAGTTTACAACGAAGCAGAAATTGATGGATATGTAGAAGAAATAACAGACCACTTACCAGACCAACTTGAATTTGTTGCTGGAAACGAAATTAATACAAAATATGGTTGGGTAGTTGATAGTACAAATTCGAAAATAATTAGAACAAATTATTTATCAAAAGCTAAAGAAGCTTCTGAAGGTGCTAATAAAATTAAGGCTTTTGATGGAACAAAGTTAGATTACAAAGATGTAAAAGTTGTATGTAAAGTAGTTTCAACAGAGCCAATGCCAACTAAGATTACAAATATAGCTGATATTACAAAATTTACAGACGGCAACGGAAATACAGTAACAGATAGAGATTCACAAGAAAACAATGTAAATATTCCATCTGATTTACCAGGATATAAAGATGATGAAATAGGAAAAGATTATGTACCAGGACAACAAGATGATGATGATTTTGAAAAACTAAAAATAAAAGAATTTGATTTAGCTTTAAGAAAATTCATTACAAAATTAAATGATGAAGAAATAACAAGCAGAATTCCACAACCAGATGTTAGTAAGCTAGCAGACGGAACGGCAACAACAGCTACATATAATCATCCAAAAACTCCAATATCTGTTGCAATTGGCGATGTAGTTGAATATACAATTAGAGTTTATAATGAAGCAGAAGTTGATGGATATGTAGAAGAAATAACAGACCACTTACCAGACCAACTTGAATTTATTGCTGGAAACGAAATAAATACAAAATATGGTTGGACAGTTGATAGCAATAATTCAAAAATAATTAAAACAAAATATTTATCAAAGGCAAATGAAACTACAGAAGGTGACAATAAGATTAAGGCTTTTGACGGAACAAAGTTAGATTACAAAGATGTAAAAGTAGTATGTAAAGTAGTTTCAACAGACCCAATGCCAACTAAGATTACAAATATAGCTGATATTACAAAATTCACAGACGGCAACGGAAATATAGTAACAGATAGAGATTCACAAGAAAACAATGTAAATATTCCATCTGATTTACCAGGATATAAAGATGATGAAATAGGAAAAGATTATGTGCCAGGACAACAAGATGATGATGATTTCGAAAAACTAAAAATAAAAGAATTTGATTTAGCTTTAAGAAAATTCATCACAAAAGTAAATAATACAGAAATAAAGAGTAGAATTCCACAAGTTGATACAACACCTTTGAAAAATGGAACAGGAACAACAGCAATTTATAATCACTCAAAAGAGCCTGTAAAAGTTTCATTAGGAGCAGTAGTTGAATATACAATTAGAGTATACAACGAAGGTCAAGTAGATGGATATGTAGAAGAAATTAAAGACCACTTGCCAGACCAATTAGAATTTATTAAAGATAATGAAACAAATAAAAAATATGGTTGGACAGTTGATAGCACAGATTCAAAAGTAATAAAAACATCATACTTATCTAAGGCAAACGAAAAAGTAGCCGGAGAAAACAAAATACCAGCATTTGATGGAACAACATTATCTTATAAAGAAGTAAAGGTAGCTTGTAAAGTAGTTTCAACAGATCCAATGCCAAGTAAAATAACAAACTTAGCAGATATATCAGACTTTACTGATGGAGAAGGAAACAAAGTTACAGATAGAGATTCTAAAGAAGACAATGTAAAAATTCCAGAAGATAGACCAGGATATAAAGATGATGAAAGTAAAAAAGATTATGTACCAGGACAAGAAGATGATGATGACTTTGAAAAAGTAACACTTGTAAAATTCGACTTATCATTAAGAAAATTCATAACAGCAGTAAATAATACAGAAATAACAAGTAGAATACCACAAGTTGATGTTACTCCAATAAAAGATGGAAGCAGTACAACAGCAAAATATGATCATCCAAAAGATCCAGTACTTGTATCAAATGGAAACATAGTAACCTATACAATTAGAGTATTTAACGAAGGTGAAATGGACGGATATGCAAGTGAAATAAAAGATGATATGCCACAAGGTTTAAAATTCTTAACAGATAATAAGACTAACATAGAGTACAGATGGAAAATGTTAGATAAAGATGGAAAAGAAACAGAAAACTTAGATGAGGCAGTTTCAATAGTAACAGATTATCTATCAAAAGAACAAGAAAAAACAGCAGGAGCTAACTTATTAAAAGCATTCGATGGAGAAAAGTTGGATTACAGAGATGTAAAAGTTGCATTTGAAGTAACAGAACCAAATACATCAGATAGAATTTTAATAAACCAAGCTCAAATATCAAAAGACTCAGACAAAGATGGAAATGATGTTACAGACCAAGACTCAGTTCCAGATAAATGGAATGAAGGAGAAGATGACCAAGACATAGAAAAAGTTAAGGTACAGTATTTCGACTTAAGCTTAAGAAAATGGGTAACACAAGCAATCGTAACAGAAAATGGAGAAGAAAAAATAATAGAATCTGGCCACAAGGCAGAAGATGACCCAGAAGATGTTGTAAAGGTTGACTTGAAAAAGAGCAAGATAAATAAAGTAACAATAAAATTCAGATACAAAATAAGAGTTAAAAACGAAGGAAATATAGCAGGATATGCAAAAGAATTAAAAGACTATATTCCAAACGGACTAAAATTTGTACCAGAAGATAACCCATTATGGAAGCAAATAGACGAAAAGACAATAACAACAGACCAGACAAAAGACATATTATTACAACCAGGAGATACAACAGAAGTTGAAGTAGTGTTAACATGGATTAACGATTCAGAAAACTTCGGAGTAATGGATAACTGGGCAGAAATAAGCAAAGATCATAACGATTTCAACAGCCCAGATATAGACTCAACACCAGACAATAACAAAAAAGGTGAAGATGACATAGATGATGCTCCAGTATCTGTAGGCGTACAAACAGGACAAATAAAAACATTTACAACAATAGGCTTAGCAGTACTTGTAATATTATCTTCAGGAGTAGTATTAATAAAGAAGTTTGTTTTATAATAAATTTCGCCCAATAGGGATACCCCTTTTTGGGCGAAATTTTTATGCCAAATTTATTTACTTTAAAAATTCTCTATGTTATAATTCTATTTGAAAAGCGTTTTATACTAAGGAAGGTAATTGGAATGAATCAAATTTTAGTGACGAAAAATGATAAATCAAAAAAGGTAAAAGAAAAGAAGGTGCGAGAATCAAAGGCACCAGGGGATATTACTGGTGTTGCAAAAGCTTTTGCTGGAATAATTCTTTTGTTTGGATTAGCTTTATCTGCTGATGGAGCTTATGCTTATACAAAAAACGTGGAACTTGCTAAAAATACAAAAGCACCAATTGTTTCTGTTTTAAAAACCGGAAATACAGCAAAATTATCTATTGAATGTACCAGCGGAATAAGAACAGTATCATTTACATGGAACAATTCTAATCCTACAATTGTGCAAGGACGTGGCAATAAAATATTGGAACAAATAATATCAATTCCATCTGGAGAGAATAACAAATTAAATATAACAGTTATAGATTCTAACGGACAGACAAAGAGATATGTAAAGACTTTAAACCAGGATGCAAAAGATATTACAGAACCAGTAATAACTATTGAAGGCGTAAATTCTAATATAAAAATTACTGTAACAGATGATACGGCAATAGATTATGTAACATATAAATATGGTGATTCACAAGAAGTTACAATCAACGCAGAAGAAGAGGGGCAAACAACAATAGAAGAAACAATTCCTGCACAGCAAGGGGAAGCAACACTTACAATAGAAGCAGTTGATAAAGCTCAAAATGTTGCAACTAAAGAACAAAAAATAAAGGGCACAAAACGTCCAACAATAGAAGTAAAACGAGATCCAAATGATGCATCATACATATTAATAAAAGCAACAGATGATGATGGCTTAAGATTACTTTGCTACGACTTAAATGGACAGGAATATACAACAGACCCTAATATTTCAATAAATGATACAAAATTTGAATATAGACAAAAGCTTGATTCTGGAACAAATAAAATATCTTTACGTGTTTATAATATAAATGAACAAGTAACTGAATTTAATGCAGAATATGAAAACTAAAAAAGCGAGATGAGGTTGAATTAAATTCAGCCTAATTTTGCTGTAAAAGGCTATTCATATAAAACAATTTTATAATTAATAAATGAAAAATAATATCTAGTAACATGGTTTATAGGTAGAACCATAAAACCTAAATAATAATAAGGAACGTACTTAAATATGCATACCGTATATATAATTGATGATGATGAAAATTTGAAAAATAAACTGAATGAAGAATTTAAAAAAGATGATAATTATAAGTTTAAGCAAATAAGAACAGAAGAAATTGATGTAGCGTTGAAAGATATACCAGCACTAATAATTGTAAATGAAGATACAATATCAGAAAAGGCAACAGAGGTATGCCATAAGATAAGAAACAATGATGATAATTCTATAACTCCTGTAATAGTTGTAACTTCAGAATATGAGAGAGAACATAAGTTGGAAATATTAAAGGCTGCGGCAACGTATTATATAAAAAATCCTTTAGATTATGAATATTTATATTATACAATTACAAACATAATAAACCTTTTATACATAAATAGGAAAGTTAGCCCTCTAACAAATTTGCCGGGAAATGTACAGATACAGGCGGAAATGAAAAAACGTTTATTAAAAAAGCAATTTTTTGTTATGCTTTATATAGATTTAGATAATTTCAAGGCATATAATGATGTTTATGGATTTTCAAATGGAGATGAAATAATAAAATTTACTGCTAGAACGATTTCTAGAAATGTTCACTCAAAGTGTGAAGATAATAATTTTGTTGGACATATTGGTGGAGATGATTTTATAGCAATAGTTGAAGATGAAGACTATGAGAGAATCTGTCAAAACATTGTATTAGAGTTTGACAAAAATGTAAAAAAGTATTTTTCGAAAGAGGATGTTGAAAAGGGTTATCTAGAAGTACCGAATAGAAAAGGGATAATAGAGGAATTTCCATTAACAACTATATCTGTCGGAGCGGTGGAAGTGGATCCAGGAAGATTCCATAATACATTGGAAATTGGAGAAGCAGGAGCACAGGTAAAACATTTGTCTAAAACAATTCCAGGAAGTACATATGTAATAGATAGGAGAAAACACTAAATATTTGGAAGTAAAAAACTTTGATTAAAGTCTAACAGTAGGAATGAGCGAAAACTTTATTTTAATATATTATAAAATATGACAAAAAATGATGAGAAAATGTAAAATTCTCATTATTTTTTTACCATAAAATAAAAATTTGTAGAAATTGGTAATAATTTGACTTACGATTTAAATTGACTTTAAAATTGGACTACCTTATAATTAAAGTAATTTAATTGAAGGGAAAGTGATTATATGAGAAAAATAAACACAGTGAAAGAACTGGTAGATTTTGCATACAATAGGTACAAAACTAAAAAGGCAATAACAATAGAAAGTGATTATATAAAAAACATAAACTATTTCAATTTTAGGTTTGATATATATTCAATGGCAAGAGTAATAAAATCAAAAGAAAACCAAATACGAAATAATAAAATAGCGATAATATCAGAATTTAGATATGAATTTTTAGTAACATATCTCGCAAACATAATGGTAAACAATACTGTAATATTAATAGACAATAAACTTAGCAAAAATGCAATGGAAAAAATAATAAAAAAACATAATATAAACACAATATTTTTTTCAAGTACATATAAAGAAAAAGTTTTAGAAATAATAAAAAATAATAATTGCAATAATTTTAACCTAATAAATTTTGATTCTGAAAATCAATTCCCAATTATAGAATACGAAAAACTAATAAACATAGGAAGATACATAGAAAATTATAGTATAGATAATCTTTCAAAAGAAGAAAACAGAGAGAAGAGCACTATAATAGTAAGCTTAGCAGGAGAAAAGAAATATTCTCAACAAGAGTTTATAGAAAGTGCAAATGTAATTGCTAAAACTGCAAGAATAAGAAAAAGAAAAGAGATGAACGCCCTAGAACAGGTAAATACATTTTACGAAGTAGTAATAGGTATAATTCTGCCAATGATTTGTGGGTTAAATACAAAATATTTTGCAGATAATGAACTTATAAAAAATGATTTATTAATAATAGAAGAAAATAATAAGAATATGGTAATTTTGTATAGAAAACATAAATATTTAGTTGAACATACAGGAATAAATACATATGTAGCAAGAGCAGAAGAAAACTTGCCAGCAAGAGAACACAAGAAAGATACTCAAAATTTTGTATTAATTAAAACAGATAAAAAAGACAGGATAAAGAATAATAAAAGTCAAGTTACAGTATAATAGATAAAAATTACTGAAATTTTAGATTTTATAGAGGAGCGTAAGAAATAGAGTAAAGAGTGAAAATTGAAAAGTTCAGATTTGCTATAATAGAAAAACTACTGAGAAAAATAATGCTTTTAAACATATTTATATGTTGTAAATAACTGATTTGTTTTTTAAACTTAAATGTTTGAGACTTTATAATGGTTTAGCAAAATTTTGAAAAAAGGTTGAAATTAAGCGGAAAATTGACAAATGCTTCAAAATAATGTAAAATAGGTATATAAAGGTGGAGATAAAATATATGCCGAAAACTAAATTAAATTTAGATAAATTAATTTCGAGAACAAAAATATACTTGGTAGTAATTGCTATTATATTGGTAATTTTATGCGTGGTTGAGCCTAAGGCAATAATACCATCTATTTTAGCGTACATTGCTATTTTTGTGTACACAATATGGTCAAATAATAAGAGAAAAACAGAAATCTCGGAGCATATTAATGAGCTTACTGTAAGTGTTGATAAAGCAGCACAAAGTACTATAATTAACTCGCCATTTCCATTAGTTGTTTTAGAAACGAATGGAAATATAATTTGGAAGAGTAGCAATTTTATTAAAGAGTTTGCCAATATAGATACTGGAACTACTTTAACAGATGTAATAAAAGAGCTAAAACTAAAAATTGAAAATGGAAAAAACACAAATAATATATCAATTTCTGAAAGTATGAAAATTGGTGATAAAAACTATAAGGTAATTGCAGAATATACAAAGCTTAGAGAAAAAGAGCATAAAAATTCATCAGAATATATGGCAACAGTATATTTTTTAGATGAGACAAACTATGTGAAATTGTTAGAAGAATACAATAATTCTAGAACTTGTATAGGAATTATAGTATTAGATAATTACGAAGAATTGATGCAGAGAGTGACAGAAGAGGAAAAATTAAAAATCACTTCAAATGCAGAAAAAAACATATATTCTTGGGTGAATAAGTACGATGGATTACTTGTAAAGTCTGAAAGAGATACCTATGTATGCATATTTGATCAATTTAACTTAGAAAAAATAAAAGAAGACAAATTTGAAATTTTAGATGAAATAAAAGAGATAAAGACTCAAGATAATATTCAATTAACATTGAGTATTGCAATTTCTGAAAATGAAAAAACAAATTCAGAAGAATATAAATCGGCTAAGGCTGTAATAGACATAGCTTTAGGACGTGGCGGAGACCAGGCTATTATAAAGCAAAATGGTAAATACTACTTCTTTGGTGGTAGAACACAAGAAGTTGAAAAGCGTACAAGAGTTAAGGCAAGAATTGTTGCACAAGCATTAGAAGAATTGATGAATAGTGCAAGCAATGTTATAATAATGGGCCATACTAATAGTGATATAGATGCTATGGGCTCTGGAATGGGCGTGTATAGAATTGCAAAAACAATAGGAAAAGACGCTTATATTGTAAATGAAACAAATGGTACAAGCTTAGATAACTTTATAAATGATTTGAAAGATATAGAAGAATATAATGATGTTATAATCGACAAAGCTGAAGCTTTAAACAAAATAAGTGCAGATTCTTTATTAGTAGTAGTTGATACAGATAAGAAAAACTATGTTGAAGCTCCAGAATTACTAGACAAGACAGATAAAATTGTTGTAATAGACCACCACAGAAGAGGAACAGATTATATAGAAAATGCAATACTTACATTCCACGAAGTATATGCATCATCTGCTTGCGAGCTTGTAACAGAGCTTGTAGAATATGCTGAAAAAACAGTAAAACTTACCAAATTTGAGGTAGAAGCCTTGTATGCTGGAATAATGATGGATACAAAAAACTTTACATTTAAAACAGGTGTAAGAACCTTCGAAGCCGCAGCATTTTTAAGAAAATGTGGAGTAGATATTATAAAAGTAAAGAAATGGTTCCAAAGTGACCTAGAAACTTATAACAAAATATCTGAAATCGTTGCAAAATCAAAGATAATAGACGATACAATCGCGATTTCAATATATGACAAAGAAGATAGTGATGCAAACATTACATGTGCGAAAGCAGCAGACGAATTATTAACAATAAGCAATATAACAGCATCATTCGTAATTGGAAAAATGGGTGACAAAATCTATATTAGTGGTAGATCTATTGGTGACATAAATGTGCAATTAATACTAGAAAAACTTGGTGGCGGAGGACACATAACAGTTGCCGGAGCTCAAGTAGAAGGAATGACACAAGAAGAAGTAAAACAAGAATTAATAAATAGAATAAACGAATATTTTACAGAAATATCGTAAAAATATATAATTCTTTAAGGAAAAAATTAACAAAAGAGAATTAGCATATAAAATATATTGACTTTTATTAAAGTTAATCATATTATTAAAGTAAGCATGTAACTCATTATGCTATTAATTTTGGAAACAATATTGTAAATTTGATAGTATAAATAAATAAAAATAATAAATAATATTAAAGGAATAAAAAGGTGGAACATTATGAATTATATCATGGAACCAAAAGAGAAAATGTTTTAAAAATAATAGACTCTCAAAAATTTATAGTAAACGAAGATGAGGAAAATAAGCTTTTTTTGGGAAAAGGTGCATATTTTTATTTAGATAAAATGAATGCTGTGGATTGGAATTGTAGAGATGTTGCAAATAAGAATAAAATAATATTTCCGGATTTTATAGAAGTAAATAACATGTATAGTATTGTTTATGCAGAGTGTGACGTCGATGTAAATAATATTTTAGATTTAGATACACGAGAAGCTATTATAAAGTATAAGAAAATTGTAAATAAAATAAGAAAGTATTTAGAGTCTATAGAAAATTATAGAGATAAAAATGAAACTGCAACGATTTTAAATCTTCTATCTAAAAAAGGCTTACTAGATGGAATATATGTGGTAGTAAGAACTTTTCCATATCCAGTAGACAAGAAACTAGGAATTACTATACCTAAAAAGGTCGTGTGTGTGAAAAATACGGAAATACTAAAAAATTACAAAAAGATAGAAATGACAAAAGAAGAATATAATAAGATGAAATTAATGTATAAGTAGGAGGAGAGTATAATGAATATTTTTGAAATGAATGTAAATGAAATAGATGATATAATGAATAACATTTTAAACGAAACTACTCCAGAAATGCTAATGAAAGAACTAAAAGAATGTGGATATAAGAATGTTGAAATAACAGATATTGAAAATGAAGTTAATAGAACTAATTATGTAAAAGAGATTAAAACCAAAAGACAATATGGACATAAGAATTTCTTACATAAAAATAGGACAAGTGAATTAAGTACTTTTGAAGAAAATATGGAGGTAGCATAAATGAAAAATTGTAATAGTATATTAAAATTTAATAAATACATAGTTAATAAAGTGTACCTTGTAAATAATGAAAATTATAAAGAAGATAAAAATGGCACTCAAGTAAAGTTTGCAATAGAGCCTAAAGTTGAGAATGATGGTCAGAAAATGAAAATAACATTGATTGTAGATATTTTTAAAGATGCTTTGAAAAATAATTATCCATTTGAAATGAATTTGGAAATGACAGGATTTTTCGAAACTGAGAATGGAGAATCAGACAAATTTATTAAAAATGCTATAGCAATATTATATCCATATGTGAGAGCACTTATTTCTACATATACTGCAAATGCAAATATCAATCCACTAATATTACCTGCAATAAATGTAAATAAACTGATAGAAAACAGCGAAGATAAAAAGGACTAGAAAGTCCTTTTTTTGGTTGCAAAAATTAAAAAAAAGAGTAATATAAAAAATGTTTACAAATCTTAAATAAGATAGTAAAATAGATGTGACACAAAAATAGGAAGGAGACAATTATTATGAAGGTTATTTTATTAGGTGATATAAAAGGAGTAGGAAAGAAAGATCAGGTTATTGAAGCAAGTGACGGATATGCACGTAATTTCTTATTTCCTAAAAAACTAGCTGTCGAAGCTAATAATGAAAATATGAGCAAATTAAAATCTAAGCAAGAGTCAAATAAATTTAGAAAAGATACCGAAAAGAAAGAAGCAGAAGAGCTTGCTAAGAAACTTACAGGAATTATGCTAAAAATTAAAGTAAGAGCTGGAGAAAATGGAAAAATCTTCGGAGGAGTTACAAGCAAAGAAATTTCTGAAGGATTAAAAAAGGATTATAAAATAGAGATAGATAAGAAAAAAATAATATTATCTGAAACTATCAAGACACTTGGAACTGTAACAGTTGATGTTAAATTGTATGAAGGTGTTATGGGTAAGTTAAAGGTTGATATTATCGCAGAGTAACGTTGAAAAATAATTACAATTTTGGCTACGTCAAATCTCATTTACAACGCGGTTACATACAGCAAGTATGCGCTCTTGCCTTGTAAATTCATTTCTTCTTGCCAAAATTTAATTCTTTTCCAACTACTAATTTAAATAAAAAATAAACTATGAAAGGAAGATTGTAATGGATTTAGGCAAAGTGCCACCACAGGATATAGAAGCAGAGCAAGCTGTAATTGGAAGTATGCTTACAGACCAAGATGCAGTTAGTTCAGCTATTGAAACATTAAAACCAGAAGATTTTTATAGAGAAGACAATAAAATAATTTATGAAGCTATTTTGAATATTTATAATAGGGCAGAGCCTATAGACATTATAACTCTAAAGGCAGAGCTTTCTTCTATGAACAAGTTAGAAGCCGTTGGAGGACTAGAATATATTGCTGTTCTTCCAGATAAAGTTCCAACTACGGCAAATGTTGATAGATACATAAAAATAGTAGAAGAAAAGGCTATGCTTAGAAATTTAATAAAAACTGCAAATGAAATTCTAAATATGGGGTATGAACCAACAGAAGAACCGGAAAGGGTTATGGATTTGGCAGAAAAGAAAATTTTTGATGTTATGCAAAAAAAGAGCCAGAAGGGTTACACTCCAATTAAAGACGTTTTAGTTGAATCTTTTGCTAAGTTAGAAGAATTATATAATCAGAAACAACATGTAACTGGTGTGCCAACAGGATTTATTGACTTAGACAGAATGACTGCCGGACTTCATGGCTCTGAGTTTATATTAATTGCTGCTAGACCAGCAATGGGAAAATCCGCATTTGCATTAAATATTGGTGCATATGCTGCTACAAGAGCAAACATTCCGGTTGCTATATTCAGCTTGGAAATGGCGAAAGATCAAGTTGCTAACAGAATTTTGTGTAGCGAAGCATTAGTTGATAGTAATGCTGTAAGAACTGGTGAATTAACAGATGAAGACCTAAGTAAGCTTGCAGAAACATCTGGGGAACTATCACAAGCACAAATTTTTATAGATGATACAGCAGGTATCTCTGTAATGGAAATACGTGCAAAATGTAGAAAATTAAAATTAGAAAAGAATATAGGATTAGTAATAATCGACTATTTGCAACTTGTTCAAGGAAGTGGTAAAACGTCAAGCAGAGAGCAAGAAATTGCGGAGATAAGTAGATCTTTAAAAATTCTTGCAAAAGAAATTGAAGTACCAGTAATTGCACTTTCACAGCTATCTAGAGCCGTTGAAGCAAGACCTGACCATAGACCTATGCTTTCAGACTTGCGTGAATCTGGTTCTATCGAGCAGGACGCTGATATAGTTATGTTCTTGTATAGAGACGACTATTATAATGAAGATTCAGAAAAGAAAAATCAAGCAGAAGTAATAATAGCAAAGCAAAGAGCTGGTTCTACTGGAACTGTTGACCTAGCATGGCTTGGACAATATACTAAATTTGCTAACCTGGATAAATATAGAGAGTAATTTTTTTAAGCTATAAATTATAATAATATACAGCTTGTAAAAAGTGAGGAATGAAATATTATATGGTAAAAGAAACAATATTAAATACAATAAAAAAGTATAATTTAATAGAACCAAACGATACTATTATAGTAGCTGTTTCAGGTGGACCAGACTCGATGTGCTTGTTGGATAATCTTATAGAATTAAAGCAAGAATTACAAATAAAAAAGATAGTGGTTGCACATTTAAACCACATGATAAGGGAAGAAGCTAAATCTGAAACAGTATATGTGCAAGAATATTGTAAGAATAAAGAAATTGACTGCTATGTGAAATTTGTTGATATTTTGAAAAAATCAACAGAATTAAAGATTGGTACAGAAGAATGTGGAAGACGTGAAAGATATGCATTTTTTGATGAAATATCAGAAAAGGTTGGTGCAAATAAAATTGCAATTGCCCATAACCTTAACGACAATGCAGAAACAGTATTGATGCACCTTTTAAGAGGAAGTGGAATTTCTGGACTTGGAGGCATAAAACCATATAGAGAAGGAAAATTTATAAGGCCTCTAATAAAATGCGATAGAGCCGATATTGAAAATTATTGTGAAGAAAAAAATTTACAACCTAAATTTGACAAAACAAACAAAGATAATACTTACACAAGAAATAGAATAAGAAATGAACTTATTCCATATATTCAAAAGAAATTTAATCCAAATATAATAGAAACATTAGATAGACTTTCTGAACTTGTTTTAGATGAAGAAGATTACATGCAAAATGCTACGGAGAAAGCATTTACAGAGATTTTAATAGAACAAGAAAATACAAAAATAGTTTTAAATTTAAAAAAATTTAATCAACAAGAGCATGTAATAAAAACAAGAATAATAATGCAAACTACAAAAATATTATATGGAACATCGAATGGAATAGAAAAGAAACATGTAGAGGATATTATAAAATTATGTGGAAATAATATAGGAAATAAATTTTTGATGCCGAATAAATATTATAAAATATCCGTAAAAGGCGGGAAAGTAAGTTTTGAAAAATTATCGTATTAATGACTGGAGCAAACTTATATTTAAAAAAAGTAAAACACGAGCTCTCGTTTTGAGGAGTCCGAAGAAGCTCCGACCAAGAACGATGTGTTGAAACTTAAAAAATATAAGTTTGCTCATAGTCAATATAAATATTCTTATTTCCGTAAGATTTACGAAAATTTAACAATTTTGTAATAATAAACTTTGCCTGAAAGTATTGAAATAATGGCTTAAATGTGATATATTGCAAAATATCTGAAAGGAAAAAGTAATAATAAATATAACAAAAAATTATATTTATAGTATCAAACAAAAGGAGGAAATATTTTGAAAAATAGTTTAAAAACATTAGCTGTTTGGCTAATAATTGGCGTAATTTTGGTGGTAGCAATATCAACAATATTAGAAAATTCAAATACAAAACTTTCATATTCAGACTTGATTGCAAAGATTGATGCCGGTCAAGTAGAAAAGATTGAGCTAGATGCAGGAGGTGCTTCTGCAACAGTAAAGCTTAAAAATGATAATATAGAGAAAAAAGTTAATGTGCCAAGTGTAGATAACTTGATGGAAAATTTACAAGATAACATGAAATCAGCTAGCATAACAGTAACTGAAAAATCTGAGTCTGCATGGGGAATTTTCTTAGCATATTTAACTCCAATAGGAATTATAGTAATATTCTTTATTTTCTGGTTTGTATTAATGAGTGGAGCAAATAGTCAAAATGGCAATAAAACAATGACATTTGGAAAGAGCAAAGCTAGAGTATTAAATCCAACAGACAAAAACAGAGTTACATTTGATGATGTTGCTGGTGTTGATGAAGAAAAAGAAGAATTAGAAGAAATAGTAGAATTTTTAAAGAATCCTACAAAGTTCACAGAGATGGGAGCACATATTCCAAAGGGTGTTTTATTAGTAGGTCAACCAGGAACTGGTAAAACATTACTTGCAAAAGCAGTTGCAGGCGAAGCAGGAGTTCCATTCTTTATAATAAGTGGTTCAGACTTCGTAGAAATGTTTGTTGGTGTTGGTGCATCACGTGTAAGAGATTTATTTGAAGAAGCAAAGAAAAAAGCTCCTTGTATTGTATTCATAGATGAAATTGATGCAGTTGGTCGTCAAAGAGGTGCAGGCCTTGGAGGAGGACACGATGAAAGAGAGCAAACATTAAATCAATTGTTGGTTGAAATGGATGGATTTGCTGCAAACGAAGGCGTTATAGTTTTAGCAGCAACAAACAGACCTGATGTATTAGATAAAGCTTTATTAAGACCAGGAAGATTTGACAGACAAATAGTAGTCGGACTTCCAGATGTTAGAGCAAGAGAGCAAATACTAGAAGTTCATGCAAGAAAAAAGAAATTAGCAGATGACATAGACTTAAAAATAGTTGCAAAAAATACTGCTGGATTTTCTGGTGCTGATTTAGAAAATGTATTAAATGAAGCAGCATTATTAGCAGCAAGAAGAAACTTAAAAGAAATTCATGAAAAAGAAATTGAAGATGCAATGGTTAAAGTTACAATGGGACCAGAAAAAACAACAAGGGTAAGAAGCGAAAAAGAAAAGAAGCTAGTTGCATATCATGAGGCTGGTCACGCAGTAGTAAGTAAATTCTTACCAACACAAGATGCAGTACACGAAATATCAATAGTTCCAAGAGGAATGGCTGGTGGATACACAATGTATCAACCAACAGAAGATAAATCATTTATGTCTAAAACAGAAATGATTGAACAAATAATATCACTATTAGGTGGTAGAGCTTCAGAAGAATTGATATTAGACGATATATCAACTGGTGCAAGCAATGATATTGAAAGAGCTACAAAAATTGCAAATTCAATGGTAACAAAATATGGAATGAGCCAAAGAGTAGGAACGATTACTTTGGGTTCAGACCAAAACGAAGTATTCTTAGGAAGAGATTTCGCGCAAGAAAAAACATATTCTGAAGAAACAGCCGGAATAATAGATGAAGAAATGAAGAGAATTCTAGATACATGCTACAATAGTGCAAAAGAAATATTAAAAACACATGAAGACAAATTACACGCAGTAGCAAAAGTATTATTAGAAAAAGAGAAAATTACAGGAGAAGAATTCGAGGCAATATTTAATGAAGAATAGTCTTGAAAAGTAAGGAAGGTAGAAAAAATGGAGGCAATTGTTGTTATTGGAATATTAATATTCATAATTATAACATTGATTATGTTTGCTATAATGCAGATTAATATGGCTGGAATTGAAGTAAAAGACTTTTGGTCATTTATAAAAGCAAACGAAGAATTAGATAAACTATATCTATTCTCAAAAAAGTACAACAAAATGTCGCCACAAGAAAAAATAATTTTTTTACAGGAAACAGAAAAAATGTCTAATGCATTTGAAAAGATTCCTTCAATAATATGGGAAGATGAATATTCAAAGTATAGAGATGTAATGGACACATATAGAGATATTAAAGTAGATAGATGGAAAGACTCATCTACAAAATAAAGAAACGGTGTTGGTTAAAAGCCAGCACCGTTTTTTCATGATTGAATATAATATATTGAATAGGAAGTGATTTTTTGAAGGAGATTTATTTTGACCATTCTGCAACAACTGCAGTAAAGAGAGAAGTTTTAAATGAGATGATACCATATTTTAATTTAGAGTATGGGAATCCATCATCTTTATATTATATAGGCCGTGAGGCAAAAAGAGCTATAGAGTGTGCTAGACGAAAAGTTGCAAGAGCAATAAATTGTTGTGAAGAGGAAGTATATTTTACTTCTTGTGGAAGTGAAAGTGATAATTTAGCAATTAAAGGATTTGCATATGCAAATAGATGCAGAGGGAACCACATAATAACATCTAAAATTGAACATCCAGCGGTTTTAAATACGTGTAAAAATTTAGAGCACAAAGGTTTTAGAGTAACATATCTAAATGTTGATGAGAATGGCTTTATAGACATTAATCAGTTAAAACGTAACATATGTAATGATACGATTTTAATTAGCATTATGATGGCAAATAATGAGCTAGGAACTATACAGAATATAAAAGAAATTGGAAAAATAGCACATCGTAATAATATAGTGTTCCATACAGATGCAGTTCAAGCTGTTGGAAACATAAAAATAGATGTTCAGAGTATGAATGTAGATATGCTTTCGATGTCTGCACATAAATTTTATGGACCAAAAGGTGTTGGAGCATTATATGTAAGAAAAGGTATAAATTTTGAAAGAATACAAGATGGTGGTCATCAAGAAAAAAATAAAAGGTCTGGAACAGAAAATGTTGCTGGAATAGTAGGGTTAGGAAAAGCAATAGAGATTGCGACATATAATATAGACAGGTATAATAAAAAATTATTGGTTCTAAGACAATATTGTATATCAAGATTAATAGAGAATATTAAGGATATAAAAATAAACGGAGATTTAACAAATAGACTACCAGGAAATATAAATGTTTCGTTTAAAGGCTGCGATTCAAGTGATATTTTAATGAAACTTGATGAAGTTGGAATATGTGCTTCTGGTGGTTCTGCTTGTTCATCTGGAACTGCAACTCCGTCTCATGTATTAATGGCTATAGGATTAGATAGAGAATGGCTAGAAGGAACAATAAGAATAACATTAGGAGATGAAAATACGAAAGAAGATATAAATTATTTGGTAGTGAATTTAATAAAAATAACAAATGAGCTAAGAAATAAAGGATAAAATTAATATTTAAGTTTGTGGCTAAATAAAATTAAGTGGAAAATTATATTTATAAAATACAAATAAAAAATATTATTATAGTTGATAAACAATAATCTGTAAAAATTTTCATATAAAAAGATCCCCTGACTTGCAAGTGCAAGTTAGGGGATTTAAAGGATTTTTTACTGTTTTTTACTTAAAGAACTCTTTCTTGAGCTCTCTGTAAAGCTTTCGACCAGAAATGCGACTGTAGCAGTGGAATTCTGCACGCATGAAGTTTTTTCCGTCTTCTTGGTGAATAATGCTGTAATTACGCTGGATTTTGTCGTATTTTTTTGCAAACAAAGGGCTTAACTTACGCCGGATGCGCATGCCAGCACGAGAATGATTGCATTCATCAGATGTAATTCCTATGAGGAGCAAAATGTTCAACTTGTCCTCGGCTGGAATAAAAACATCCAGAACGTGAGGTTGGTTAACGTAGAGACAAATTTCTCTTTGCACTCCTAAAAGATTTTTCCGAATTGCCAAATTCACTAAGTCAGTCATCTTATAATCCTTTCACAATATATAAATTACAGGCATGATGCCTCGATATATATATTATAATACATATTTACATAAAATGCAAATGAGAAAAAATAAAACCCCTGGATCGCAAGCGTGATCCAAGGGTTTGGAGGTTTAGGCGTTACTTCTCATCGAAGTACTTCTCCTTAAGCTTTTGGTAAAGAGCGATGCCCTCCTCCATGTTGTACACATGGTAGTAGAACAGCAAAAAGGTTTTTCCGTTGAATTGACTTTTTAGACATTCGGTCTGACCAAAGGGAAATTTGACTATATGCAGCTTACTGAACTTTTGCTTCAGCTCTGCAAGAGACATGTCTTTTTCTTCGTCAGTTAAACCGATCCGGAAATCGAGCAGAACTCGATCGCCATAAGAAATGTATGGGTTCGTAAGTAGCGGGCAAGAACCTCTCAAAATTACCTGCCGTTTTGAATCATTCATCTTGGATACTGCAACCAACGTTTCAAAACTACTTTTTACGCTTACTTCAGCCATAATAAGGCCCTCCAAATAAAATATTTTATACGAGGTTTTGGTAACTCTCGATTAGGTATAGTATAACACTAATTTACATAAAAAGCAAATTTTAGTTTGCTATTTCCTTGATTTTTTCCTAATTTTGTTGTATTATTGTATAGTAAAAATATAGATATAAAAGTTGAAATGATATAGGGATACTATAAAATGAAAGGAATGAACTTTTAAATGGAATATAGATATAAACCACAAGGAGTATGTTCTACAGAAATAATTGTAGAAGTTGAGAATAATATTATAAAGAACTTAAAAGTAATAAATGGTTGTAACGGAAATTTGCAAGGAATTGCAAGCCTTGTAAAAGGAATGACCATTGATGATGTAATTGCAAAATTAAAAGGAATTGAATGTGGCAGAAAAGGAACTTCTTGCCCAGACCAAATTGCGATTGCTTTAGAAAAAATTAAAAAGGGAGAAATTTAGAAAAGCACTATGGAACAAATATCAATTTTAGATGACAACAAAAGAATTGAAATAAATAAACGAAAGAAAGAAGTAAAATTTGTTGCAATTGATGTTGAAACTACAGGACTTTCGCCTGTATATAATGAGCTTATTGAAATTAGTGCAATTAAGTATGAGGGTGCAAAAAAGATAGACAATTTTTCTACACTTGTAAAGCCTAAGAAAGAAGTTTCAAATATTATAACAAATTTGACTGGAATTACTAATAAAATGTTAGAGAATGCTCCACAAATTGAAGAGGTAATGCCTAAACTTGTAGAGTTTATTGGTAATCATATTATCGTTGCACATAATGCTAATTTTGATGTTAGCTTTTTACAAAACAATTCAAACAAGAGCTTTTCTAAAAATAAAGTTATAGATACGGTTGCGCTTAGCAGAAAAATGTTGCCAAACTTGCCAAACCATAAGCTAAATACAGTAGCAAGATATATTGGAATTCAAGAAGATGGGTTCCATAGGGCAGAATTTGACTGTGAATGTTGTGCAAAAATTTATATTAAATATCTAGAAAATATGTAAGAGGAATAGTAATGAATATTCTAATTAAAGAGCTTGAAAACTTGAAAAAGTTTAAAGAGTATGTATCAGATATAAATAAAAAAATAAGTCCGATAGTATTATCGGGCTTATCTAGCGTTGGAAAAATACAATTATTAGAGGCTACGAAAGAGTTTGCAGATAGAAACATTTGCATAGTAACTTATAATGAGTTGCAGGCTAAAAAAATATATAAAGATTTAAAATATTTTTCTGGCAATGTTGTATATTTTCCAAAGAGAGAAATAGCTTCATATGACTACGTGGCAGAGAGTAAAGATTTGCCATATGAAAGAATAGAAACATTAAATAAAATTTTTGAACAAGAAAAATCTGCTAAAAAGAACGAAAATAGACTAATTGTAATTACAACTATAGAAGCAATGATGCAAAAAATGATTTCGAAAGAAGAAGTGTATAAAGCATTATTAGAGTTTAAGGTTGGTAAGTGTTTCAATTTGGAAGAATTAAAGCAAAGCTTGATTCACCTTGGATATGAAAGGGCAGATATAGTTGATGGAAAAGGTCAGTTTAGTGTTAGAGGCGGAATTTTAGATATTGGGACTACTAACACACAGGGTGTAAGAATTGAGTTCTGGGGAGACGAAGTCGATTCGATTAGAAGCTTTAGTATAACTTCTCAACGTTCTAATAAGATGATTGAAGAAGCTAGAATTTATCCATCACATGAGCTTATTGTAACAAAAAATATTGATGAAATTTGCAAACAAATTGAGAATAAAAAAGAGAATGCGAGTGAAGAAAACGCTAAAAATATAACAGAAGACATAGAGCTTATAAGAAATGGAGATTATATAAGCAAAGTCGATAAATATTTTAATGAGTTTTATGATAAGCAATCGTCTTTTATGGAATACATTGGAGAAGATTATTTAATATGTTTAGATGATATTGAGAAAATAAATGTAAGACAAGAAAATATAATTAATGACAATAATCAACTTATTGAAACTTTGCTAGAAAAAGATAGAATTGTTCCAGATTCTATAAAAAATATTGCAAAATATGATGTGGAAAATGTGGAAAATCAGTTGATATATTTGTACGAAACAGACTTATTAAGTGATAAGAATACTACAAAATTTTCTGCAAATGTATTTAATTTTAAATACAGAGATATGCACTTTTTCAAGAGTGAATTGAACATTTTAACCACAGAAATAAAGAAAGCACTAGATGAAAATAAGAGAGTTATTGTACTTGCTGGAAATGAGGCTGGAAGCAAGAAAATTGAGGCTTTATTAGAACCAGAAGAAATAAAGTATAAATACTTCGAAAAATTAGAAGATTCACAAGAGAAAATTTATAAAAATTCAATTGAGGAATATTTTAAAAATAAAACGGTAATCATATCAAATGGAAGCCTGTCGTCTGGTTTTGAAAATTACGAGACAAATGTAATGGTAATTACGGGCGAAGATTTTATTGCTAGTGAACCAAAAAAGAAAAAGCATACAGATTCTTTCAAACAGGGAGAAAAGGTTGTTTTTGCAGATTTAAGAGCTGGAGATTATGTTGTTCACAAGACACAAGGAATAGGAATTTATATTGGTGTAAATACTATTACAACAGCAGACGGAATTACCAAGGATTACATAAAGGTTAAGTATAAAAACGATGATGTTTTGTATGTGCCAACAGATATGCTTGATAACATTAGAAAATATGTTGGTGGGGGCGATGGAGAGCCTAAACTTAATAAGCTTGGAAGCAAAGAGTGGGAAAACACTAAGGCAAGAGTAAAGAACAATTTAAAAGAAGTTGCTAGAGACTTAATTGAATTGTATGCCAGAAGACAAAAGGCTCAGGGCTTTATGTTTTCTAAAGATACGCCGTGGCAAAAACAATTTGAAGATAGTTTTCCATATCAAGAAACAGATGACCAATTAAGATGTATTGCAGAAGTGAAAAAAGATATGGAGTCGAATAAACCAATGGATAGACTACTTTGTGGAGATGTTGGTTATGGAAAAACAGAAGTTGCAATCCGTGCAGCATTTAAGGCTGTAATGGATCAAAAGCAAGTTGCATATTTAGTTCCAACAACAATTCTTGCAAACCAGCAGTATGAAGAGTTTAAGACAAGAATGGAAGAGTTTGCAATAAAAGTTGAATTGCTAAACAGATTTAGAACTAAAAAAGAGCAAGATGAGGTAATAAAAAAACTAAAACTAGGAGAAGTAGATGTAGTAGTTGGAACACATAGGCTTTTAAGCAAAGATGTGGAATTTAAAGACTTAGGGTTGCTAATTATAGACGAGGAACACAGATTTGGTGTAAAGGATAAAGAAAAGATAAAAAAGCTAAAAGAAAACATAGATGTACTTACAATGACAGCAACACCAATTCCAAGAACACTGCATATGTCGATTGTTGGAGTAAGAGATATGTCTGTAATCTATGAGCCACCTCAAAACAGGAAACCTGTTCAAACTTATGTGTTAGAGTATGATGATGAAGTTATCAAAGAAGCAATAACAAGAGAACTTGAAAGAAATGGTCAAGTATTCTATCTGTTCAATAATGTTGAAAAAATAATAAGAAAAGCAGATGAAATTTCAAAATTAGTTCCAGAGGCAAGAGTTGAATTTGCACATGGAAAAATGACAGGAGCAGAGATTGAAAGCATAATGCAAGATTTTATTGAGCATAAAACAGATGTACTTGTTTGTACAACAATTTTGGAATCTGGAATAGATATTCCAAATGCGAACACAATAATAGTAGAAAATGCAGATAGACTTGGACTTGCCCAATTATACCAAATACGTGGAAGAGTTGGCCGTTCAGACAGGCAAGGATACGCATATGTAACATATAGAAGAGATAAATTATTATCAGAAGTTGCAGACAAGAGATTGAAGGCAATAAAAGAATTTACCGAATTTGGCTCTGGATTTAAAATTGCCATGAGAGATTTGGAAATAAGAGGTGCAGGAAGCATGCTTGGAGAAATTCAATCTGGACACATGGAGCAAGTTGGATATGATACTTACTGTAAATTGCTAGATGAAGTCGTAAGAGAGATGCAGGGAACACCGGTAAAAGAAGAAAAAGACGTACAAATAGACATCGATTTATCAAGCTATATTCCAGAAACATACATAGAAGACAGTGCACAAAAAATTGAAATCTATCAAGATATTGCATTGTGTAGAAACAATAAAGATATAGAAGACGTTATAGATGAAATAATAGACAGATATGGAACAATGCCAACAGAAGTTGAAAATTTAATAGAAATTGCAAGAATAAAAATACTTGCAAGAAACGCAAATGTGCTTAAACTATCACAAAAAGGCAAAAATGTAGTATTTTACTTAGATAAAGACAACATTCAAATAAACGGAGACATGATAAACAAATTAGTAACAAAATATGGACCAAAAATAAGATTCTCACAGGGAATTGAACCATACATAACATTAAACACAAACGAAAAAGACGAAAAGAAGATTATAGAAATAATAAAAGAAATGTTAATTTTACTTAGTGTTTCTATACAGAAATAACTGGAAGGAGAGCTCATGCAAATTATTACTAGTAAAGATAATGAAACTGTAAAAAATATAAAAAAGTTAAAAGATAAAAAGTACAGAGATGAAGCTGGTTTGTATATAATCGAAGGCGTGAAGATGATTGAAGAGGCTATTGTAGCAAATGCTAAAATAGATAAAATTGTTGTTTGCGAAGAGTGCTTAAAAACCGGAGATATAGAACAGAAACTTTTATATGAAATTGCAAAATATGATTGCATATATGTAAATGCAAAAGTATTTAACTTTTTGACTGATGTTGTTGCTCCACAGGGGATTCTTGCTGTTTTAGAAAAGCCTAGTAAAACAGAAAAAATACAATATGATCAAGATATAATCCTTGCACTAGATGGAATACAAGACCCAGGAAATTTAGGAACTATTTTAAGAACAGCAGATAGTGTAAATTTAAAACAGATAATAGTTACAAAAACAACTGCAGATAGTTATAATCCAAAAGTTGTAAGGTCAACCATGGGAGCAATATTAAGGGTAAAAGTAATAGAAACTGATGATTTGGTTGCGACCCTTAAAGAAATAAAGAAAAATAAATTCAAAGTTGTTGTAACTTCGCTAGATACAAACGATAGTGTTTATGATATAGAATACAATAAAAAAGTAATTGTAATTGGAAATGAGGCAAATGGTGTCTCAAAAGAAGTACAGGCAATAGCTGATAACAGAGTAAAAATACCTATGCTGGGCAAGACGGAAAGCTTAAATGCATCTGTTGCAACTGGGATTATGTTGTACGAATATGTAAGACAAAAAATTAATAAATAAAACAAAGGGCATTCAAGTAAATTTGAATGCTCTTTAAAAGTCTAATTTATTTTTTGAAAGATTTAAACAGTGCAAACAAAAAGAAGCACTATAATGCTTCTTTTAACGTATTAGAAATCACAGTTATTTGGTGTTCTTGGATAAGGTATTACGTCTCTTATGTTTTCGATTCCTGTAATGTACATAAGAAGCCTTTCAAATCCTAATCCAAAACCAGAGTGAATTACTGAGCCATATCTACGTAAGTCTAGGTACCAATATAATGGCTCTGTTGCAATACCCATTTCTTTCATACGAGCAACTAATTTATCGTAATTTTCCTCTCTTTGAGAACCACCCATAATTTCTCCTGCTCCTGGAACTTCTAGGTCAACACCTGCAACAGTTTCTCCATCTGGGTTAAGTTTCATGTAATATGATTTTATGTCTTTTGGCCAATTCTTTACAAATACTGGTCCATTGAAATACTCTGTTAAATATTTCTCATGTTCTTTTGCTAAATCTTCGCCATATTCAGGTTTAAATTCCCATTCTTTGTCTGCTTTCTTTAAAATATCGATAGCTTCTTTGTGGTCAATTCTGACAAATTTTGAATTAACTAATTTGTGTAGCTTATCGATTAATCCTTTTTCGATAAAATTATTACAGAATTCCATTTCTTCTGGACACTTCTCCAAAACTCTAGAAACTACGAATTTTAAGCAATCTTCTTCTATGTCCATTAATTGCTCCAAATCGCAGAATGCAATTTCTGGCTCAATCATCCAGAATTCGTTGGCGTGTGTTTTGGTGTTTGAATTTTCGCTTCTTAATGTTGGCCCAAATGTGTAAATTTTTCCGTATGCTTCTGCAAATGTCTCGCCATGAAGCTGTCCAGAACCTGTAATGTAAGCTTTTTTTCCAAATAAATCTTCACTAAAATCTGTTTTTCCATCTTTTTGAGGAAGTGGCTTGTCCAAATCTAATGTAGTAAGTTTAAACATTTCTGCTGAACCTTCACAGTCGGCACATGTTATTATAGGAGTATTAACATATACATATCCATTATTTTGAAAATACTCGTGTATTGCAAATGCTGCAACGCTTCTAATTCTAAATACTGCATTAAAAGTATTTGTTCTTGGACGCAAATGTGCAACAGTTCTTAAATATTCAAAAGAATGTCTTTTCTTTTGTAATGGATAATCTGCATCTGCTAGATTGAATATTTCTACACTATCTGCATGAATTTCGAATGGTTGCTTTGCATTTTCTGTTTTTACAACTTTTCCATTTACTATAATAGATGAACTGATTGTTAATTTACGAACTTCTTCAAAATTTGCTAATTTATCGTTAAAAACTATTTGCAAATTATTGAAAAAAGAACCATCATTTAATTCTATAAATCCAAAAGCTTTTGAATCTCTAACTGTTCTAACCCAGCCAGCAACTTCAACAGTTTTGTCAATGTAATTTTCTGTGTTACGATATAAATCTTTAATTGTTACTTTCTTCATAAGAAACACTCCCATCTCTAAATTAATATAAGGAAATTATACGCGCAAATAGCAAAAAAATCAAGGAAAAAAAGTAATCGAATGTGAAAATTATGAATAAACATTGAAAAATAAGTTGTTTTAAGATAGAATATAAGAAATTCGCCCAATAGGGACGCCCTTTTTTGGGCGAAGAGAGGACAGATTATGAAAAATAAAAAATTGTATATAGTGTTTAGTATGTTATTAATTGTAATAATTTTGATGACTGTTACAAAAGAAATGCAAAATGATACATTTTTTACTATTGCAACAGGTGAACATATATTGCAAGAAGGATACGATAATGTAGATCACCTTACATGGCATGAGAATTTAGGGTTTTATAAATTGAGATGGGCCTTTGATGTGGCAATTGCATTTATTTACAACACTTTTGGCTTTGCAGGTATCTATGCGTTTGTAGTTATAATTGCCAGTTTGACAGTACTTTCTTTGTTTAATATATTATTGAAGCAAAAGAATAATATTGTTCTTTCGTTTATTGCAACAGTAATTTCAATGTTATTAATGACATCAAATTGGTCGTTTACTGCACGCGGTCAAATAATCTCATATTTACTGTTATTGTTAGAAATATATTTCATTGAAAAAATGATTAGTACAAAACAAAAAAGATATTATATTATATTTTTAGTTATATCAGCATTAATTGTAAATTTCCATGCTTCTGTTTGGTACATGACGATTATACTTGTGTTACCATACTTAGCAGAAGCAATAATGCACAAAATAATGAAAAATAAAAATCTAGAAAAATCAAAAATTATATTAGAGCCAATTAGTATAAAAATGTTGATTATAGCAATTTTATGTCTTGTATTAGGAAGTTTTATTTCTCCAATTGGAACATACACATATACATACATGTTTAAAGTTATTGGGGGCATATCTTCTACGTTTATTTCAGAGTTGCAACAGACTGATATAATATCATCCATTGGAATGATATTAGGACTTATAGTTATTGATATATTAATGCTTGCAACAAAATCAAAAATGAAATTAAGTGACATTTTATTGTTCTTTGGATTATATTTTATGGCAATTTTGGCAAGGAGAAATCAAGCATTTTTATATTTAATTGGAACAATTCCGGTTGTAAGACTAATAACAAATTTCTTCGAGACCTATGACACAGAAAATATATTAGAAAAATTAAATAATTTTTTCTCTAAAAATTGGGTACTAGGCTGTACAACAATAGTAATTGTGATTGGTCTTTCGAGCAATATGGTTACTAGAATAAGAGAAAAATATGTAAATGAGAAGAAATACCCTGTTGAAGCTGTAAACTTTATTAAAGAAAATTTAGATTATATAAATTTGAGGATATACAATAGTTTTAATTATGGAAGTTATTTAGAACTTTCAGGAATACCAGCATTTGTGGACTCTAGGTCAGAAATATTTACAGAAGAGTTCAATAATGTAACAATATTGAAAGATTGGCTTGAAACATCAAGAGGAAATGTTAATTATAATGATACTTTTGCAAAGTATGAAATTGACTATGCTATTGTTGAAGATAAAGAAATAATAAATACATATATAAGTGCAGACGAGAATTATGAGAAAGTTTTTGATGATGAAACTTTTTCAATATATATTAAAAAATAAATTTTAAGTAGTGCAATAAGAATTGTACTACTTTTTTCTACAAATTATTTTAATTTACAACATCGTAAGTATAGACTTTTACTGAAAAATGTTGTAAAATTATGGCACGGATAAAATAAATTTTAATGAAAAGGATGTAATGTAAATGACAAACGTATATAGAACACAAAATTGTGGTGAGTTAAACATTCAAAATGTTGGACAAGAAATTAAACTTGCAGGATGGATTCAAAGAATTAGAAATCTTGGAGGAATGACTTTTATAGATTTAAGAGACCAATATGGAATTACTCAAATTGTTGTATCTAGTGAAGAATTAAAGGCACAAATAGCTAATTTATGCACAGAATGCGTTATTTCTGTGGAAGGAACAGTTGTCGAAAGATCTAATAAAAATTCAAAGATTCCTACTGGAGAAATTGAAATAGATGCAAAGAAAGTTGTTTTATTAGGTGAATGTGAATCAACATTGCCTTTTGAAATAAATTCAGAAAAAGCTGATATTGAAGCTGTAAGAGAAGATTTAAGACTAGAATATAGATTCTTAGACTTACGTAATAACAAAATACATAATAGCATATTGCTACGTTCTAAAATAATGAAAACTATAAGAGATAAAATGGATGAAATGGGATTTGCAGAAATTCAAACTCCAATACTTGCAAATTCATCACCAGAAGGGGCTAGAGACTTCTTAGTTCCAAGCAGATTGCATCCAGGAGAGTTCTATGCATTACCACAGGCTCCACAACAATTTAAACAATTACTTATGATTTCTGGATTTGATAAATACTTCCAAATTGCTCCATGTTTTAGAGATGAAGATCCAAGAGCAGATAGAGCACCAGGGGAGTTCTACCAAGTCGATTTTGAGATGGCTTTTGCTACTCAAGAAGATGTACTTGCTGTAATGGAAGAATTGGTACCAACTGTATTTAAGAAATTTACAGACTGGAAAGTAGACGAAGGTCCATTTATACGTATACCATACAGAGAAGCAATGGAGAAGTATGGAATTGATAAACCAGACTTAAGAAACCCATTAATAATACAAGATGCAACAAAAATATTTGCAGGAACAGAATTTAAAGCTTTCCAAGATAAGGTAATAAAAGCAATAGTTGTTCCAAATGGCGCAGCTCAAGGCAGAAAATTCTTTGATAATATGACAGAATTTGCAGTTGAAGAACAAGGGGCTAAAGGTCTTGCATGGACAAAAATTGATGAAAACAATGCTCCACAAGGTGGAATTGCTAAATTTATAACAGATGATATTTTAAAAGGATTAGAAGAAAAATTCGGAGCAAAATCTGGAGATAGCATATTCTTTATAGCAGATAAATTAGAAACAGCTCAAAAAATAGCAGGACAAGTAAGAATAGAATTAGGAAATAGACTAGATTTATTGGAAAAGAATGTATACAGATTCTGCTTTATAGTAGATTTCCCAATGTATGAATACAATGAGGACGAAGGAAAAATTGACTTTAATCATAACCCATTCTCAATGCCACAAGGTGGAATGGAAGCATTAGAAAATAAAGACCCATTAGATATTTTAGCATATCAATATGATTTAGTATGTAACGGATATGAAATGGCTTCTGGAGCAGTTAGAAACCATGACCCTAAATTGATGGTAAAAGCTTTCGAGATAGCAGGGTATTCAGAAAAAACAGTAGAAGAAAAATTTGGAGCATTATATAAGGCATTTAAATATGGAACACCTCCACATGCAGGTGCAGCTCCTGGACTTGATAGAATTGTAATGTTAATTGCAAATACTCAAAACATTAGAGAAGTAATAGCATTTCCTAAGAACAAGAAAGCAAGAGATGCAATGATGAATGCACCAAGCAGAGTAGAAGATAAGCAACTTAAGGATGTTCACATTAAAATAGATGAATTTGTTGAAAAATAATTTAATATAGAAAGCAGGTGGTATTATGAGTTCTACCCATAGTAAAAATGAAGAAACACTTGCAGTAATATTAGAAGAAATAAATAAAAAACTAGATGAGGAAATAAAAATAAGAAAAGCTATGCAAAAAGAACAAGAACAAAAGACAAAAGCCATATTGCAGAAATTAAGCAAATTACAAGAATACAACGAAATAAATGATATGAGAGCAATATTTATGAGCAAGCAAATACAAAACATATTGGAAAAATTGTATTAAAGACAAAAAAATTACAAACTAAAAGTCATCAATAAGATTTTTGAACTTATTGATGACTTTTTACATAATCTTTTATACTAATGCAATTGCTCTATTTGTTCTACCATGATTCCTACACTATTAATATTAATCAAATCAAGTATTTCATAATCAGATAACTTTGAATTAGGATAATGCTTTTTTACATTAATTAAAATATTTTGTTTATCGGTGTCGGTTAATTCAAAATTTGGATTAGTAGCAGGATACTCTTTTTTTATATAATTATAAATGTAACTAGATATTTGATTTGATTCATAATCATGTTGGTTTATATATTTTGCAAGTATATTAGTATAAACACTGTAATTTTTTGAATAATATGTTGAGTCATTTATGCTAAAACAATAATAAGTATCATGAATGTTCAAGTTTTTTAATGAGGGGCGCTTTGTGGATACATATGAAGAGTTGCTTAAGTTACTTAATTCCAAGGTTAAGCTTTCTAATTCAGATTTATTAAGTTTTTTTACAAAGTGAGATTTTTTAAAAGATGTGTACTCAATATCTGATGTAGAACGGTATTCTGTATTATATACTGTGCCATCCTTATATATTGAATAATATGATGAAACAGAACTAGACCATTGGAAATAATCTGGATTAGGGGATTCTGAAATATATATTATTGATTCTTGAGAAAGATAATATTTATCTCTAATAATTAATATTAGTAAAATGATACAAGCAATTATTAAAATAAATATTAAACTTAAAATTACAAATTCTTTTAGCTTTTTCTTTTTCATATGATTAACTCCTTTTATTTTATTAATACCATTATAAATAAAGAAAAGTAAATTAGCAAGCAAAATGAAAAAAATTGTAAAATGTATTGAAAAATAAACAATATAAAGGTAAAATGTAAATGAATTTATATTATAGATAAATGTTAAACTTGAAAATAATACAAAGTAAAACATAATGAAACTAGAAATTTTTACAAAATAAGAAAGGAATTTATTTTAAGATGAAGAAAACTTTTAAATTTTATACAGCAATGTTTTTAGCAAAATGTGCAAATAAATCTCTAAAATTGCTAAGAAGAAATGCATCATATTTTCCAGGAAATTTAGCATTAAAAATATGCCCTAACTTTCTAGAGCAAATAGATAAACCACCAGTAATTATAGGAGTTACAGGAACTAACGGAAAAACAACAGTATCCAACATGATTAATGATGTGCTAGAAGATAATGGATACAAAGTTATTAATAATAGATATGGTTCAAATATGAATACTGGAATTGCAGCAAGCTTTGTAAATAATAACACAATAACAGGAAAAAATACAAAAGATATTGCAGTATTTGAGATGGACGAGAGGAGTACAATCCATATTTTTAAATATATTACTCCAACATATCTAGTATGTAACAATCTTTCGAGAGATTCACTAAAAAGAAATGCACACACCGCATTTATTGCTGGAATTATAAACAATGCAATACCAAAGGCTACAACAGTAATTACAAATGGTGATGATCCAATATGTGTAAATTTAGCCAGTGAAAATAAGAAGATTTATTTTGGAATAGATAGACTAGATACTGATACTGAAAAATGTGAAAACATTGTTCAAGACATGGTACTATGCCCAAAATGTGGTACAAAGTTAGAATATGAATATTATAGATATCATCATGTTGGAAAAATGAAGTGCCCAAATTGTGGATTTGGAACTCCAAAAAGAGACTATGAAACAACAAAAATTGACTTTGAAAATAAACTTGTAACAATAAAAGACAATGATAAAAATACAGAATACAGTTATTCAATGGTAGCAGATGGTATAATAAACATTTATAATATGTTATCCGCAATAGTTGCTCTAAAACAGGTTGGAGTAAGTGACGAAAAAATAAATGAAGCTCTTAAGAAAACAAAGATAGTAGATACAAGATTTTCGCAAGACGAGGTTGCGGGAAAGAAAATTGTACTTCACCTTGCGAAAGGACAGAACCCAATTGCTTGTTCTAGAGTATTTGACTATGTAAGAAAACAACCAGAAAAGAAAACTATAATTTTATTTTTAGATGACTTGCATGAAGATAATGAAACTATAACATGGTTCTATGATACAGACTATGAGTTCTTAAATGGAGACAATGTTGAACAAATAATAGTAAGTGGTAAAAGGGCAAAAGACACAATTGTAAGGCTTTTGATGGCAGGAGTACCAAAGGAAAAAATATTTGCAGATAGAGATGAAGTTGAGTCTGTAAGAAAATATTTCAAGCCTAAAGACATAGAAAGTGTTTATGTTTTGTATGATTTATATGCAATGAAACAGAAGGAAGAAGTTCATCAAGAAGTTAAGAAAATATTGGAAGATACTTTCGGAAAGAAGGTTGAAGAATGAAAATAGAAATGTTATATCCAGAAGTTTGCAACTTATTTGGAGATATTAGTAATATAAAATATTTAAAAAAATGTTTGCCAGATGCAGAAATAATAAAAACAGAAATAAATTCTGAGCCTGCATTTGTAACACAAGATATTGACATGATATATATGGGACCAATGCCGGAAAATATTCAAGAAGTTGCAATACGCAAATTGAGACCATATAAAGAAAGAATAGAAGAACTAATAAAGAAAAATGTAGTATTTTTAGTAACAGGAAATGCAATAGAATTATTTGGAAAATATATAGAAAATGAAGATGGAAGTAAGATAGAAGCACTTTCAATATTCGATATATATGCCAAAAGAGATATGATGCACAGACATAATAGTATATTTTTAGGAAAATATGAAGATATAGAAATAGTAGGGTTTAAGAGCCAATTTACAATGGCATATGGAGATAATGAAAATACTTATTTTGTAAAAGCAGAAAAAGGAATAGGACTAAATAAAGAAAGCAAGTTAGAAGGCATAAAACAAAATAACTTTATTGGAACATATTTAATAGGACCAATATTAATATTAAACCCATTGTTTACCAAGAAATTGATTCAAATGCTAGGAGTAGAGAAGCCAACAATAGCTTTTGAAAAAGAAACAATGGATGCATATGAGCAAAGACTAGAAGAATTTAAAAGATAAATGAAAATATGATGTAAAGGTTATTAAAAATTTACATCATATTTTTTGTAAGACCGCTGAATATAAATTTACGAATATGGAAAAAATAAAAAAACTATTGACATTTAAATTTTGTATTGTTATTATGATTTTGAAAATATCATTCTAAAATGATAATCTTAAAGGAGGAAAAAGATATGGCAAGAATAGATCATGTAGATTATGAGGCAATGCCAAGACAAGCAAAAGCAATGAGGGAGTATGCATTAGAGCTAAATAGCGAACTAAGAGCTGCATACACAAACATAGGAGAAATGCACAATTCATGGTATGGAGTTAGATACAATGAATTAGTAAAAGATTTTAATGAATTAATACCACAAATAAACGACTTATTAAAATTGGTTGTTACAGAAATACCATTTGCAGTTGAAACAGTAGCTAACAACTATGCACAAGCTGATAAAGGACAAAATGTAACATCAGCAGAAGAAACATCTGCAAATAATATTGAAAACTTACCAATAACAAATGATGTTGGAATGAGATTCATGACATCAGATGTTGCAAATACACAAAGAAATGTATCTGCAAAATTTGATTCATCAAAAGAATTAATGAATAAAATTGAATCAGAATATAACAGAGTTGATTGGCAAAGTGAAGCTTCTGAAAGTTTTAAAGCAAGATTTGAAAAATTAAAAAATGATATATTATCAGCTTTTGATAATATTAATAATGAATTTTCAAAATTAATGACACAAACACAAGAAGATATCGAAAATACAGAGAAATCAAACACAGTACAATAAAAAGAAAGCACTATATGTGCTTTCTAAAGCATGACCAGTTTTAGAAAGCATATATAATATGTTTTGAAACAAACGAAGGGAGAAATTTATTTATGGAAGAAAAGTTATTACCAATAGGTAGTGTAGTAAAATTAAAAAATGGTCAAAAAAGACTTATGATAACAGGATTTTTACAAATGGAACAAGATGAAAAAGGTCAAAAAAATATATGGGATTATAGTGGATGCCTATACCCAGAGGGAATGCTAACATCAGAGGCTAACTATGTATTCAATCATTCACAAATAGAAGAAGTACATTTTATTGGACTAGTAGATGAAGAAGAAGAGGAGTTCAAGAAAAAGTTAAAAGAAGCAATAGAAGAACTTGAAAATAAATAGGAAAGTGTAAAAAAATGCTAGTCACATTAATAGGAAAAAATGTTTTGTATAAATTAATATTACCTCATAAAAAAACAGGTAATTATTGGATAACAAATAGTGACGATGGAAAGAAACTTGTAAACATTATTGGAAAAAATAATGAATGGAACATATATAGTAATGAACAAGCCAAAATCTTGGATCCAAGAGCAATAAATTCATGGAATATCTCGAAAATAGTAAAAAACAAAGCGAATATTTTTAGTGAGATAAAGTTACAAGAAAATGGCATATATTATATTTCTTTAGCAAGTAATCCAAATATGCTGTATATATTGCTTTGTGAACCGACATATGAGAGAGATTTTATTCAGTTAAATGCTAAAAATTTTCAAGAAATAACAATTGGAAGAAAAGCAGATAGCGATATTATATATAATAATTCTTTAATAAAGCAAGAACAAGCCAGAATTTTTTACAGCAATGGAAAGTTGATGGTAGAAAATTTTGATGAAAGTTATGGAACTTTTCTAAATGATTTACCAGTGGCAAATAGATTAAAGTTACTATTTAATGGTGATATTATATTTATAATGGGATTGAGGATTATAATTGTTGGAAACAATGTTTTCATAAATAATCCTTTTAATAGAGTAACATATAATTTAAATAAACTGGAAATTGTAAAAAAAGAAAACAGAATAATAACAAGTAGTGAAGTAACAGATGAAGATGTTCAACTTTTTACAGATAAAGATTACTTTACGAGAGCACCAAGGATAACTAACAAAATTGAAAAAGAAAAAATAAAAATAGATGCTCCACCACAAAAACAAGAGAAAGACGAAAAACCATTAATATATACAATAGGACCAAGTCTGGCTATGGGAATTGTAATGGTATTATCTATGAGTTCAACAATTAGCGATGTTTCAAGTGGAACGGCATCTTTTAAAAGTACCGGACTATCTGCATTAATGACAGTCTCAATGTTAATTAGTATGATTTTGTTTCCAATACTTAATAATAAGTATGAGAAAAATAAGAAGATAAAGAAAGAAGCTAAACGTCAGAAAAAATATAAAGAATATATAAATAAAAAAATTCAACAAATAGACGATGTAATGCTTAAACAAAAGAAGATACTTTTTGAAAAATATTTATCTGCTGAGGAATGTGCTAGAATAATATTAAATAGAGAATCTAGGCTATGGGAAAGAAGAACAGAGGACGATGATTTTCTTACTGTGAGGTTAGGACTTGGAAATTTGCCAATAGAGGCAGATATAGAGTATCCTAATAAGGAATTTTCTTTGGAGGAAGATAACCTAGTAGAATTAATAAATTCTGTAGCAAGAAAATCTAAGGTGATAAAGAATGTTCCAATTACGGCTTCTCTTACATCAAAAAATATTGCGGCTGCAATTATTGAAAATGATGATAGAACAACTGAAAAGTTTGCACAAAATTTAATTATGCAATTAATTGCGTTGCATAGTTATGCAGATTTAAAATTAGTATTCTTATTAAAAAAAGAGAAAACCATAAGATGGGAGAACATGAAAACCTTACCACATGTGTGGGATGAACAAAAACAAATTAGATTTTGGGCAGACGAATATGAGGACATGAAGGATATTTCAAGATATCTTGAAATTGAATTAAATAATAGAAGAAAGTATGATGACAAATTTGATTACCGTTCATTTGCACCATATTATTTAATAATAACAGATGATTACCAAAAAATAGAAGGACTTAAAATAATAACAGAAATTTTAAACGCAAAGAGGAACTTAGGATTTGGATTGTTCTGTTTAACAGATAATATGTTACATTTACCAAATGAATGTCAACTGTTTATTAGTATAGACGGAACAAATGGTAGCTTATTTGAAAATCAAATTACATCGACTACAAAAAAAGAGTTTTATTTTGATCCATCTTTCACGTTCTTTTTCGAAAATATTGGGCAAAGGTTATCTAATATACCCATTAAGCTTAATGCAACATCAAAGTTTGCATTACCAGAGGTATATACTTTTTTGGAAATGTATGATGCTGGTAGAATTGAACAGTTAAATATATTACAAAGATGGATGACAAATGATTCTACAAAATCTTTGCAAGCACCAATAGGAATCGATACTAATGGAATGCCAATTGTGTTAGATATTCATGAAAAGGCACATGGACCACATGGATTAATAGCAGGAAGTACTGGATCCGGAAAGAGTGAATTTATAATCACATATATCCTTTCACTTGCGGTTAACTACCATCCAAATGATGTATCTATGATATTAATAGATTACAAAGGTGGAGGCCTTGCAGGAGCGTTCCAAAAAGGTGATGTGAAATTACCTCATATAGTTGGAACCATAACAAATATTGATAAAGCCGGACTTCAAAGGTCTTTAGTTTCTATACAGAGTGAGCTAAGAAGAAGACAAGTAAAGTTTAATCAGGCAAGAGAAAAAACAGATGAAGGAACTATTGATATATACAAGTATCAAAAATTATACCATGATGGAATTGTAAAAGAGCCAATACCGCACTTATTGATAATATGTGATGAATTTGCAGAGTTAAAACAGCAACAACCTGACTTTATGGATGAATTAATAAGTGTTGCGAGAATAGGACGTAGTTTAGGAGTACACTTAATACTTGCAACTCAAAAACCGGCTGGCGTTGTAAATGACCAAATTCGTAGTAATAGTAGGTTCGGTATATGTTTAAAAGTACAAGACAGACAAGACAGTATAGATGTTATAAAAAGACCAGATGCGGCAGATTTAAAGAGGGTTGGACAATTTTATATTCAAGTTGGTAATAACGAATATTTTGCATTAGGACAATCTGCTTGGGCTGGAGCAAGTTATGAGCCATCAGACATAATCAAGAAAAAAGTAGATACTTCAATGAAATTTGTATCAAATATTGGTTCTGTAATAAAAAAAGTAGATGATACATTAAAGTCTCCAACAAGAAAAGACGGTGAACAGTTAACCAACATTGTAAAATATATTTATCAGCTTGGAAAACATGAAAACATTAAACTTAAACCATTATGGTTGGATAATATACCAAATGTTATTATGTTAGATAACATTAAGAAAAAATACAATATACAGAAAAAAGAAAATGAAGTAATACCTGTAGTTGGAGAATATGATGATCCATATAACCAAAGACAAGGACCAGTTGAAATTGACTTTAAGAAACAGGGAAATGTTATTGTTTATGGAAATGCTGAGAGTGGTAAAGAAACATTCATAAGCACAATGGTATATGACATAATATCAACATACTCTGTTAAGGAAGCTCAAATGTATTTAATTGACTTTGGTAGTGAAGCTTTGAAAATCTTTAAGGATGCACCACATATAGGTGATGTAGTATTAAGTACAGATACAGAAAAAATAAATAGATTGTTCGAAATACTACAAAGAGAAATGAAAAGAAGAACAGAAATTTTATCAAACTATGATGGTGATATAAAATTATATATAAATGATACAGGTGCTGAAATGCCACAAGTATTTATAATTATAAACAATTATGAAGGATTTGTGGAAAACTTCGGAGAAAAATATGACGATGTATTGCTTACTCTATGTAGAGAGGGAATAAAATATGGAATCATATTTGTAATTACAGCAAGTGCATATAACAGTGTAAGATATAGACTATCTCAAAACTTTAAACAAAAAATAGCATTACAATTAAATAATGAAGATGATTATTTAAATATAATAGATGGAGTTAGAAAACAAAGACCTGCTCACATGTTTGGAAGAGGATTGATAAAATATAGTGACATATATGAATTCCAAACAGCTCGTATATGCGAACCAGAAAAATGGAATGTATTTATAAGAGATAAGATAAAACAATTAAATGAAAAATATGACGAAAAGGCAGATCCTATTCCAGTTTTACCATATCAAATAAAGGTAGAAGAGATAAAAGAATTTGTAAAAAGTTTGGATAAATTACCAGTTGGAATTTACAAAGATAGTTTGAACTTAGCAATATATAATTTTAAGAGCAATTTAGTAAATTTAATTTCAGCAAAAAATATAGAAGTAGCTACAGAATATGTAACACATTTATACGAGGAATTAAAACTACTAGAAGACATTGATGTAACCGTATTTGATGCAGAGGGAATTGTACAAACTGCTAGTAAAAACATAAAACTTGACTATCAGAACTATTCATTAAGAATACAAAACAATATAAGTAAATCAAAATACAATGTATGTATAATAGTTGGAATTGATAAGTTCTTAATAAACATAGAAAAAGAAATTTTGTCAGATCTTAGAAAAGCTGAAGAATTAAAGAATTATACATTTATAGTAGTTGATAGTGTATTTAAATTAAAGAACCATGAATATGATGACTGGTATAAAGCGTATATCACAAAAGATTCTGGAATTTGGGTAGGCAATGGTGTTGCAGATCAATACTTAATAAGAATGAACACAAGCGCTAGAAATTTAGTAAACAACTGTGGAGAAAGCTTCGGATACTTAATAAAACAAGAAGAAGCTAAGCTGATAAAATTAATAGGAATGAAAGATGCTGGTGAAAAAAATGGATAAAGTCTTAGTAAAAGTTTATGTTCCTATGTTGGAAGGAGTCTATGATGTATGGATTCCTTCTAACAAAAAAATATATGAGATAATTATATTATTATCAAGAGCAATATCAGAACTAAGTGAGGGAGATTATGATCCTAAAGCGCTTCCTACGCTATATGATAAAATCAGTGCACAAGAGTTTGATTTGAACTCATTTTTAAAGGATACAACAATAAGAAATGGAACAGAAGTAATATTAATATAAATTTTAGTTTTGAAAGGAATTTTGAATGAAGACACTAAATGTAGATAACACGTACAAAAGTAATACTAATCTTACAATAAATGAATTATTACAAGAAAATAAAAAGATAGTTTCTTTTATCGGAGCTAGTCAAAGTGGCACATCTTTTTTAGTAAATAATATTGCAAGAATAATGGCAAGAAGAAACTTTGATGTGGCTATATTAGATATGACGCAAAATAAAGATTCATACTATATATATACTCAAAACAAAGAGTCTATAAGAGTTAGTATTAGAAACAGTTTTAAGGATTTAAGTGAAGGAAAACTGAATGGATTACAAATTGAAAATAACCTAACTGTATATACAGATGTACCAGAAAAGAATGAATATAGTGCAAGAGTTGAAAATATATTAGAGACTCTTTTGAAGAAACATCAGGTTGTAATTATAGACACAGATTTTTCTACAGATGCTGATTACTTTGCGTATTCAGAGCAAGTATATTTGGTACAAACAATGGATATATTAACCATTCAACCACTTACAGAATTCCTTTCAAATCTAAAATCTAAGAATGCAATAAACAATGAGAAAATAAGGATTATATTAAATAAGTTTATGAATTTTGATGAAATAACAGTGAGCAAATTGATAGGCGGAATGGCTTTTTATAATGATCCTTCGATGACATATATGCAACAAATATTTGAAAAAAATGGAGTAAGGTATACAACAGTTTCATATAATCAACAGGCCTACGAAAAATACATACAAGATGTTGCAAATTGTCAATTTACAACAAATTATTCTATAGAATTTAGAAAAGAGTTAGAAATGTTAACAGATGATGTTATAAAAGGATAAAAGTTAGGAGGTATTTTATTATGGGGTTTATTGGAAATTTTTTTAAACAATTATTTGGTGGGGATAGTAGCTCAAATAACAGTAGTTCCGGTAGCTCAAGTAATACGAGGACAGGCTCAACTGGAGTATCTGGTAATGTGAGTAATTCCTTAAAAACAAAATATAAAAATGTAGATGGACAAAATAAGTTAAAGGGAGTATTATTTACAGGTTTAATAAATAATACAAACGATATAATTGACAATGCAAATACTAAAAAAGCAAATACAAAAATACACTAACTAAGGAGGAAATTATGTTTGAATTTGTAGAGAAAGTTGCCACAGATATAATCACAAGTTTGGGGAACACGATTAGTCAAATGAGTTTTGATGCTTCAAGCTATGATGCACAGGCAACTGAAAATGATGCGAAAGCAGCACAATGTGAAGCAGATGCTAGTGCAGAAGAGGCAAGTTGTCCACATTATAAATCAGAACCATATGAGACAACAGATGATGATGGAAATACAGTAACAAAGTATGAGCAGGTTCCAGATACAGCTGCTGATGCTGCTGCGATGGCAAGAGCAGCAACTCTAAGAGCGGAAGCAGCAAACTTAAAAGCAATTGCGGCAGCTCTAAGAGGTTTAGCAGCAGCTTTAAGAGGTACATTATTTTCAATGACTAGTCAACAAAAGCAAATCTCACAAGCTTCTCAAGACTCACAATTTGCAATAGTTGCTACCACCAAATTATTAAGAGAGGGTATAGATGTTACTAAAAGAGTAATAGCAGCATTTAATGTACCAGAAGCTAGCAATTTCAAAGAGTGGACATCTGCCGTAGGAGATAATCTGCTAAATGCAATTGGAGTAGACTTATCAGATGGACTTAATGACGAGATATATACAGCAATTGGTGTTGTTACTACAGTAGGTGCTATTGCGGGACCACTAGTAGTTAGACGTATAACCTCAATAATAGGTGCTAAAATGGGTAATGGCATAATTGGAAATATTGGTAGATATGAAGCAAACATTGTGTCTGAGGCAATAATAAAAACATACTTTAATGAAACAGGTGCGAAAGTGGCACAAAATGCAATAGCATCTGCATTAACCTTTATTGGAATAGATTCATTGCCAACACAGGGAAAAAAAGCAGTTCCGAATGCTGCAACTATAAATGGTACAGAACAAGATTCAAAGATGACTTTTGAAGAAGCAAAAACAGATGCAAAAGAAAAATATGCTAAATATGTTGAAAAATTCAATTGTTATACAGAAGAACAAAAAAAAGATCTGATTAATAAGTATAATGAGCAAATAGATAAAGCAGTAGTGCTTTCAGATGAAGAATTTTTTAGACAATTAGAAGAATATAACGAAGGAATTGTTGCATATAATAATGGGGCTCAAGATAGGGTGTATATCAGAGAAGGGTATGCTAATGATCCAAGTGTAATAATACATGAAGTTGGTGGACATGGTACAGGTACAATGTCTCAGACAGCAGGATATTATTACACAGATCCAGAGACAGGAGAGAATGTATTATATACTGGAAAGTATGAAGATTCACCATACAAATTAACATGGAAGGGAAACTATAATGGAATAGATGAGGCAGCAACAGAATATTTTGCAAGAAAAATAAATGGCGAAAAATGGGAAGATTGCGCATACAATCCTAGCACTGATGCATTACAAAAAATAACAGATTCAATGACAAAATATACAGGTGTAAATGGAGAAGAAGTATTAATGAAAACATATACTGGTGAAAATAAAGATTTATTTAAAAATGTATATAATGAAATATCTGGAAATGAAAAGGCCTATGATGCATTGGATGCAATGATGAAAGATTCTAATACAGGTAACCAAAGGGGTGGAACTCAAGCGTTAAATACAGTAACTAGAAATTTTGACAGGGATTGTCAAATAGCAAAAGTAAAGAATATATAAAATTAAATGAAAGGATTATAAAATGGAAAATTTTAAAGATGTTATAGATAAATTTGTAATAAAATTTTCAGAATCAACTAAAGATGCTTTTGACAAAAAAAGATTAACAGAAGCTTTTGAAAAATACTTATATAAACAAGTAGAAGCAGAAGAAAAAATAAATCAAAATTTTAATATTGATGATAAAAGTGATATGGAATCTTTGTTGAAATATGTTACTGATGATGTAATTAAATTACCATTAGAGCAAAAAAGGCAAATGTTAATCAGAGACGAAAGTTTTGAAACAATTCGTAGCATATCAAACAATGCTTTTGAAATGGCACAAGAAGCTTATACTAGCAAAAGTGATAACATTGATGAAACTAAAGTAGATGAAATGCAAAAAAAATTAAATGAGTTATTAAAGAGTGTAAAAGCTTTTAATAAACAACAGGCTATTTGGCTTGTATCAGAAGGAATATTGGACTTGAATTTTGTAAAGAATCCTAAAACAGATATTATGAGTATAAGATTAAGAAGATGTTTACAAAGCAAGTAAAAGGAGAAAAGATGGAAAACCAGATAAAAATTGATTATGAAAATATGCCTAATCAATCTAATAGTATTAGAGGGCAGGCTATAGAAATAAATAATAAATTATTAGCAATTTACAGAAAAATTTCCGAAATGCATATTTGTTGGTATGGGAAGAGATATAATGAATTGGTAACTAAATTTAACGAATTAGCTCCACAATTAAACTTATTTCTAGAAGCAATAGTTGGAGAAGTTCCATATATGTTTGAAGAGATAGCAAACACTGTTTCTGACGTAGATATAAAGCAGAATGTAGCTGTACCACAAAAAGAGAGTATACAAAAAATACAGGCATTACAAGTATATGATGATGTAGGAATGAGATATATATCTAAAGAAGTAGAAGAAATAAACAATGATATTATGAAAATTTTTCAAGAAATAGAAGATATAATGCAAGAAATAGATAGAACAGTTGATCAAATAAAATTGGAGTGTGATGGTTCAGAAGAATTTAGAAGACAATTTGTAAGACTATCTGATGCATTTCAGTATACAATAGGTAATGTTGAGAGTCAATTCTCTAAGCTTATGCAACAAGATAGAGAACTTATGGAAGAGACAGAAAGAAAGAATAATGTGGCTAATAGTTAGAATAATATGATAATTGAATGAACCTAAATTGTTGGATAAATATTTAACAGTTTGGGTTTATTTTATTAGTGCAAGGAATACAACTATTAGTAGAAACTATTGAAAAAATCCCTTTATTGTGGTATAAATATTATTGTATAAATAAAAAAAAGAGAAAGATTGAAAAAATTTAATTCTTTTTCAATTAAGCATATGTTTAGAAGGAAAATAAAATGAAAAATATAAAAGATTATGATTTACAAGATTTAAAAGATGAACTTGTAAGCATAGGAGAAAAAGGTTTTAGGGCAGAGCAAATTTTTAAATGGATTTATCAAGAAAAAGTAAAAAGCTTTGATGAGATGACAAACCTTTCGTTAGAATTAAGAGAAAAACTAAAACAAAATTATACAATTTGTAATTATAATATATTAAAAAAATTAGAATCATCTGATGGCACTAAGAAATATCTATTTGATATATTAGATGGAAATGCAATAGAATCAGTTCTTATGGAATACCACTATGGAAAATCAATTTGTGTATCTTCACAAGTTGGATGCAAAATGGGGTGTAAGTTCTGTGCTTCGACAGGAATTCCTTTTATAAGAAGCTTGACAGCAGGGGAAATAGTTGAGCAAATTTTAGCTGTTGAACAAGATACGGGTAACAAAATCTCTAATGTTGTATTTATGGGAATTGGAGAGCCATTAGATAATTACGATAATGTAATAAAGGCCATAAGAATATTAAACAATCCTAAGGGGTTGAATATTGGAGCAAGACACATAAGTGTATCTACAAGTGGATTAGTGCCAAGAATTTACGATTTGGCAAATGAAAATATACAATGCACATTATCTGTTTCTTTACATGCAAGTAATGATGAAAAGCGTTCTAGTATGATGCCTGTTAATAATGCGTACAACATAGAAGAGCTTATGAAGGCATGCAGAGATTATATAGCAATTACTAATAAGAGAATATCTTTTGAATATGCACTTGCAAAAGATAATAATGATAATTTAGAAGATGCAAAAGAATTAGTAAATTTGCTAAAAGGTATGTTATGCCATGTAAATTTAATACCAATAAATAAAATAGAAAATGGAAAATTTACAAAGAGCTCTAATGAAAATATTATAAAATTCAGAGATTATTTAAATGACCATGGGATAGTTGCAACTATTAGAAGAGAATTAGGCTCAGATATTGATGCAGCTTGTGGACAGTTAAGAAGACAAAATTTAAAAGAGGATAAAGCTAACTAAAGTAGCAAAAGGTAAAACTAATATTAAAAGAAAGCTTATTATAATAAATTGGTTGAAAAAATTGAATATTTTAATATATAGTTAAAATATTTATATATGAATTACTTTTATTATATGACAAAATTCAACTATTTAACCTAAAAATGCCTTGTAAGAAAGGAAAGTGATAAAATGCAAGTTTTTGCTAAATCAGACATAGGAAGAGAAAGAAAAACAAACGAAGATTTCTACTATGTATCTAAACCAGAAGATAAAATAAGACTGTTTATATTAGCAGACGGAATGGGCCGGATATAATGCAGGAGAGGTAGCAAGTAGAATGGCCGTAGAATCTGCAAGAGACTACATACATAAGCATTTTGCAAAAAATAAAGATAGCAAAGAAAAGCTAGAAACACTTTTAAAAGATGCAATTGAATATGCAAATAGTGTGGTATATAAAAAAGCTCAAAGTAAAGAAAACTTAAGAGGAATGGGTACTACATTAGATGTTTGCTTAATATATAATAGTAGAATATACATAGGTCATGTTGGAGATAGCAGAGTATATAGAATACGTAAAGAGTTTATGAGAAGACTTACAAAAGACCATAGCTATGTTCAAACATTGGTAGACGACGGAACTATAACCAAAGAAGAAGCATATAGTCACCCAAAGAAAAATATGCTTACAAAAGCCCTAGGGTGTGTAGAAACTGTAGAGCCAGACGTATATACTAAAACATTTATTAAAGATGATATTATTTTAATGTGTTCAGATGGCCTAACAAATATGATTAGAGAAGAAAACATATATGAAATAATTAAGCAAGACAAAGAAAATGCTATAGAAAATTTAGTTAAACAAGCAAATGATAATGGCGGATTAGACAACATTACTGTTGTTATTATAATGTAATAGGGAGAAAATTTTATGGATATAATAGGAAGAACAATAGCAAATAGATATGAAATTATAAGTAAAACCGGAGTTGGGGGAATGGCAACAGTATATGTTGCAAGAGACAAGGTTTTAAATAGAGATGTTGCTGTTAAAGTACTAAAAGATGAATTTACCACAGATGATGAATTTGTAAAAAGATTTAATTCAGAGGCTCAAGCAGCGGCAAGTCTTACTCATGCTAACATAGTTTCAATATATGATGTTGGAAATGAAGATGGAATTTATTATATAGTAATGGAATTAGTAAGAGGAAAAACTCTAAAGCAAATAATTAATGAGGAAGGAGCACTTCCTTGGAAATGGTCTGTAAATATTGCAGGACAAATTGCATCAGCCTTAGAAATGGCTCACAAAAACAACATTGTTCATAGAGATATAAAACCACACAATATAATAATTACAGAAGATGGAGTTGCAAAAGTAACAGACTTTGGAATAGCAAAGGCAGTATCAAATTCAACAATAACAGCATTTGGAACAACTATTGGTTCTGTACACTATTTCTCACCAGAGCAAGCAAAAGGAGGATATACAGATGCTAAATCTGATATTTACTCTTTAGGTGTTGTAATGTACGAAATGCTTACAGGAAAAGTTCCTTTTGATGCAGATACATCAGTTTCTGTTGCATTAAAACATATGCAAGAGGATCCTGTACCACCAATGGAAATAAATCCAAACATCCCAAAGGCGGTAAATGATATAATTTTAAAAGCTATGCAAAAAGAGCCAATGGCTAGATATCAAACTGCAACAGCCATGCTAAGAGATTTAGCACAAGCCTTAAAAAATCCAGATGGAGAATTTGTTGAGAAAGAAGATTTAGACGATGGCTTAACAAGAAGAATGGATGCTATTACAGATGATATGGCGAAAAATGCTAAGAGTAGCAATAAAAAGAAGAAAAATAAAGTTGCCATATTCTTTGAAAACCATCCAAAGACAAAAGTTTTAGGAATAATAGTACTTTGCTTAATAATATTTGCAGGAAGTATAGCAATAACATCTGCAATATTAAATGCAAATTCAGTAAAAGATGTTCAAATTCCAAACTTAGTTGGAATGACTGAGGCAGACGCAAAGGCAGAACTTGCAAAATACAAACTTGTATACGAAAAATCAGGAGAAGATTATAATTCTGAGGTAGAAGCTGGAAAAGTTTTTGAACAAAATCCTGTATATTCAGACAATTACAAAGTAAAAGAAAAAAGCACAGTATCTGTAAAAATAAGCAAAGGAACAGAGCAGACTACAGTTCCAAAGGTTGCTGGTATGACATATGAAGAAGCAGTTGATGCATTAGAAAAGAATAAATTAAAAGCAGAAAAAATAGAAGAAACAAGTAAAACAATAAAAGAAGGAATAGTAATTAGCCAAGAAACAGATGCAAACACAACAGCAAATGCAGGTGATACAGTAAAAATACATGTAAGCATTGGAACAGGTGTAAACCAAGTAGTAATGCCAAATGTATTAGGAAAAACAGAAGCAGATGCAAAATCAGCATTAGAAGCTAAAAACTTGGTAGTAAAAACAGAATACAAAGAAAACACAGACAAAGAAAATGGAGAAGTATTAGAGCAAAGCATAAAATCTGGTGAAAATATAGATGAAGGAACAGAAGTAACAATAACAGTAAATAAGCTAGCTGAAATGAAAGAAGCTACAATAACAATAAACGTAAAATCACTTACAGGAGGTTACGAAGTACCAGATAAAGAAAACACAAACACAACAAATACAACAGGTTCTTCAAGTTCAACAACAGTAAAAGAAAAGAAACTTACAGTAAAAGTTGGAGAAGACAAAGTATATGACAAGAAAGTAGACTTAAATTCAACAAATATTCAAACAAAAATAAGTGGAAAAGGCACAGTAACAGTAAAAGTATATGTAGATGACATATTAAAGTCACAAAAAGACATAAACTTAAACACAACAAGTTCATATACATTTGAATAAAGTACAAATTGGGTACAAATTGGGGACGGAGCAAAAAATGCACGTCTCCAATTTGCAAAATACAAGAGTAGTCATATAAACTTGACATAATTACAAGAAAAGAGCTATAATATATATAGTAAAAACGTTAAATACGTTTTTTTGCAATATAATTCCTTTCGCAATGCATCCTAATGGGTGTTTTATATAAACGTACGAATTCACAACACTTTGAAACAACAAGAAAGGGAAAATTCACGATGAAAAGTCTGAAAAAAATGTTCATTATGCTCGTTATTAGTGCCATTCTGCTGGTCGCTTGTGGCCGAAAGGATCCGTTAAATCGGCAAGCTGCTTACTTCGAAATCACAGAAGAATGTGGTGGAGATGTTTATGGTGTGCAAGATACTTATCGAGCAAATACCGAGATTACTCGTGAGCAGTTCCTTGACCAGGACGAAGATGTGGTCAAAGCATTAAAAGACTACATTGAAACTAGCCTGCCGAAAGAAAAAGTTGGTATCCTTTTATATGAGGAGATGCCTCAGGAAGATGGCTATGAGTTAACAATATATTATCAGAGTTTGGTGACTAAGGAACATAACAAGGAAATTGATTGTGACATTGACAAATGCTATTGCTTCACCATTTCGGTAAACGAAAATGAAAACGAGGAAATTTTCAAGCTGTTGGACAGCAGATTGTCTATGGCGGCGAAGTAATGAGCTAACGTAAGTTAGACTTGTGCGAAAGGTCAGAACAAAGCCTGTTATTGTGAGAACACAACAGTAAATAGGCAAAGCAAAGAAAGGTTAACTGGGATTCTTTGATTAAGAGTCCTAGTTGACCTTTTTATATATGTAGTTTTAAAGAAAAATACAGTTAAATTTTCATTGTAAAAAAACTGTAAATTTGGTATAATATAAATGTAATTTTAAAGTAGGAAGGCATAAATGCAAGGATTAATTATAGAAAATAAAGCAAATTTATATAAAATAAAATTAGGAGATATCAACTATATTGCTACTGCTAGAGGAAAGTTTAAAAATGACAGCTTTACTCCTGTAGTTGGAGACATAGCTGAATTTTCTATTGTTGATGAAAATAAGAGAACAGCTGTAATTGAAAGTGTGAAAAAAAGAGTGTCATACATAAAAAGACCGAAGCTTGCTAATATAAATCAAATTGTGTTTGTGGTGTCTAGCAAGCATCCAAAGCCAGATTTGTTGTTATTAGATAAACAGCTTGCTTTTGCAGAGTTTTTACATATAAAGCCCGTAATTGTTCTAAACAAAATTGATTTAGATGATAAACACGAATTTTTAAATATTCAAAAAATATATGAAGAAATAGGCTATAAAGTAATACAAACTGATGCAAAAAATGGAATTGGAGTTGAAAAAATTTTATTAGAATTAAAGAATAACATCAGTGCATTTGCTGGAAATTCTGGAGTTGGAAAGTCTACACTAATAAACGATTTGTTTAAAGAAAATGTAACACAAGAGGGAGAAATTAGCCAGAAGAATAAGCGTGGAAAAAATACCACAACAGATATTTGCTTATATGAGCTTGATACAGATACATATATAGCAGATACGCCTGGCTTTTCGACATTTGACGTGTATGAAATTCCATATAGAGAATTGGATAAATATTTTAGAGAGTTTAAAAATTGTATTGATAAATGTAGATATGTAGGTTGTAGCCACATTAAAGAAGATGAGTGTGGAATAAAACTTGAACTTGAACAAGGTAAAATAGCAAAGTCTAGATATGACAATTACGTAAAAATATATAGTGAATTAAAAGACAAGGAGGAACACAAATGGTAGATATTTCAACATCCTTATTGAGTGTAAAAAAAGAAAAAATAATAGATACTGTTTATAAGTTAGAAGATGCAAACACAAATTATTTTCATATAGATGTTATGGATGGTGAGTTTGTAGAAAATGATACACATGATATAATGCTAGAATATTGCGAATATTTGGATAATATTACAAAGATTCCATTAGATATTCATTTAATGGTAAAGGACGTAAAAAACTTTGTTGATAGTTATTTGATATTTAATCCAAACATAATTACATTTCATTATGAAGCTTGTAAAAATAAAGAAGAAGTAATGAATTTGATTAATTATATTAAAGAAAAGGGAAGAAGAGTAGGAATTTCTATAAAGCCAGAGACTGATGTAAAAGAAATATTAGAATTTTTACCATATGTGCATGTAGTACTTGTTATGACAGTTGAACCAGGAAAGGGCGGACAAGAGTTAATTCTTCCAACTATAGAAAAAATAAAAGAGCTTAATTCTTACAGGGAAGAACACAAATTAGACTATGAAATTGAAGCAGATGGTGGAATTAAAGTAGAAAACTCAGAAAAAATAATAGATGCCGGAGCAGATATATTAGTGGCTGGAACAGCTATAATAAATTCAAAAGATTATGCAGAAACAATAAAAAAATTAAAATAAAAATAAACCTCTGATTAATTAAAATCAGAGGAATTTTTTATATTGAGCCATTTTAATTACATTGGCATTATTAAATTTGCCAATGGATATCCAATAAATGATGCAACTAAAATAATTATAAACATCATTAAGAATCCGTATTTTAATAAACTTGTTGAATCAGACCAACCTGATGAACCAGCTACTGCAACGTAAGGCATTGCAGGTGGAGCAGCAGAACCTGTTGAAGCAATTAAACCAATAACAGCTGTAATAGCTGCGGCATTTAATGCACCACCAGATGCTAGAGCTACTGGAACAGCAAGTGTTGGAACTAATTGTGCTGTAACCATGTGAGAAGATACGTTTGATTGTAATCCAGCCCACAATGAGAATAACAAAATTAGTAATACTGGTGATAAGCCAGTTGTAATTGGTGCAATAGATGCAGACAAAAATGTTGTAAGCCCTATTGCTTTATTTGTCATTGCAGCACCTAAAGCAAGTGTTGCAGATGCCATTATTATACTTGGCCAAGATACACCTTTTACCATAGATTCGTTAATATTTATTAATGGTTTTCCTTGGTATTTCAAAATAGATAAAGCTATTATTCCGAATAGTGGAGGCATAGCTGTACCTAAATTGCTAATCCAAGTAAATGCTGTTGAAATCCATTTTACTGAACTTGTTTTTAATAAGCTTGGTAGAACCCATAATGCAACTACTAAAAGGAATGTTCCAAGAATAATTTTTTCACCTTGGTTTGCACTAGGAATTTCTTTTTTCATCTTATCAAATTCATTAGATTTTAGGTTTATTTTCTTTGTACTTGGTCTCATTAAGAATTTGAATACAAGCATCATTAATGCAAATATTATAATTCCTGTTGGAATTGCATAAAGCATGTATTGACCATAGCTTATGCTAGATCCTGTTAGAGATTTGAATACTCCCATTGAAAGAACAGGGAATACGTGTGCTATTGGTGTCATACCAGAAGATAAGCTTGTACAGAATACTAAGCCCATCATAAGCATGTTTGCGTATTTATCACCTTTTTTTAGTCCTAATACATTATAAATTTCTTCAAGAATAGGTAATATTATAAAATATAAAACTGTTGGAGACATGAATAACCCAATTACAAGAACTGCTGCAAAGAAGCAGAATGCAAATCTCCAAGGTGTTTTTCTTGCAAATTTACTAGTTACAAATCCAAGAGCTATTTTCTTAACATATCCTGTTTGAGAAAATGCGTATGTGAACATGAATGTAAATAGCAAGAATGCGAATGTCTCGTTACCAAACGAATTTTGCAATGTTGTTTTCATTCCAAGTGATGGAACAAGAGCAAGCGTTGCTAAACATAATAAACTTGGCCAGCCTATTCCAACTGTTATCCATAAGAATAAAACAGATATGAATACGCCAAGAACTTTCATACCATCGGCGCTAAGACCTGATGGAGGTGTTGCTATAAAAAATATAGCAATGATAATTAATGCAAAAAGAGTGCAAACAAACTCTTTTTCATTTTTAGTCATTAAAGGCTTTTTTTCTTTTTTTGTTTTTTCCATATTTTAGTCCTTTTTCATAAGATTTAGGCCTTTCAGGGAAAGCCTATAAAACCATAGGCTCAATATAAAAATTTATTTTAAGTAAAAATAATTACATTAAAATCTAAATTAAAGCACCTTGATTAACAAGTTCTTCTTGAACAGCTTTTACATCATAAGATGGATTATCTAAGGTTAAAGCTGCTGCTACACCTGCTGCTTGTCCAGTAGCAAATCCTGTTCCCATAACACGTACAGAACCAAGTGCTAATGAGTCTGTAGAAATTGTTCTACCAGCAGCCCATAAATTCTTAGCATCTTTAACTTTTAGGCATCCTAAAGGAATAGAGAAGTACTCGTTATCTGGAATATGAGTGTATTTTATAGAAGTATTGCTCTTGTGCATTTCTGGGCTCCAAGCGCCTCTTGCTATACTATCATCACTCTTTGGTGCCATTATTATTTCTTCACCTTTAAGCATTTTGTCACCAATTATTCTTCTTGCTTCACGAATACCAACTGCTGGTCCAGAAGAAGAAATAATCATGTCTTGGAATCCGTCTAGATAGTTCTTAAATGCCATTGCATAATTGTGAACTTGTGAACGAAGTTCCATTTCTGTTTCTGTAAGTGTCTCTGCGTCAAGAGCAGGAACTATTGTACTTGGAATTGTACAATATCCATAAGTTTTGTCTGGAATTTTAATTATTAATCCAGTTTCCTTCTTAATTTCAATTCCGTTCTCCTTTGCTTTTTTCAAAGCAGCTTCAATGTCAGGTTTCAAGATTTCTCTTGCTGGAATATTGTCAATTCTAAATGGTAGTGAAGATTGTTGAACTTTTCCTTCAGCATCTCCCCAGTTAGTTGCTATTCCAGCAAAATGAACTAAGTTAGCATTACCAGAAGCATCAACAAAAGCTTTAGCTTTTACTGTAAATGTTCCTTCATCATCTGTACACTTAATCTCTTCAATCATTCCATTATTGTTTACTACTTCATACATTTGAGCATGTAAGAAATATTCTACAGAGCTCTTTTTTAGCATTTGGTCCATAACCAATTTTACATATTCTGGATTAAAAGATACAGAAACATTTCCTGTAGATTTTGATGGCCTTGGATGAATATTTGTACCATAAGTTTCTAGTCTTTTTAGAACCTCTCCACCAACTCCTTGAACAACTTGATCGTAATTTTCACCTCTTGTGAAAAAACCACAATAAGCAGTAACTTGTGAATTTGTAGCTTGTCCACCGAAATATGGATTTCTTTCGATTAAGACTGTTCTAGCACCAGCTCTTGATGCTCCAATTGCTGCAGCTATACCTGCTGCACCACCGCCAACAACAGCTACATCACATTCAATATGTCTTTGCATAATTGAACCTCCTTTAAAAATATTATATAAAAATACACTCAAATTATACCATAAAAAGTAAAATTAAAGATAATTGCAATATAAATGTCATAAAAATGTAACAAAGTGTAAAATAACGTCTAAATTTAATTTTGAAATTTTATAAAATCTATATAAAATACTTGAAAACTGTTTGTCTTTGTTATAGAATATTAAGAGGTTTTAAATAGCCACATATATGATGAAAAACATCAAGAGGAGGAATTTATATGTCAGTTAAAATTGGTATTAACGGTTTTGGAAGAATAGGAAACTTAGCGTTCCAAGCAGCATTAAAAAATAGCGAAGTAGAGGTAGTTGCAATTAATGATCCTTTCATAGCAGCAGATTACATGGCTTACATGGTAAAATATGATTCTGCACACGGAAGATTTGATGGAGAAGTTAAATCAGACGAAGGAAAACTAATTGTAAATGGAAAATCAATAAATGTATATAATGAAATGGATCCAAACAATATTCCATGGGCTAAAGAAGGAGTTGAATATGTTCTAGAATGTTCTGGTGTATTCACAACAATGGAAAAAGCACAAGCTCACTTAAATGCAGGAGCTAAAAAAGTTGTAATAAGTGCACCTTCAAAAGATGCTCCAATGTTTGTAATGGGTGTAAATAATGAAACATATGATCCAAGCATGAATATAGTTTCAAATGCATCTTGTACAACAAACTGTTTAGCGCCTTTAGCAAAAGTTATAAACGATAACTTTGGAATAAAAGAAGGATTAATGACAACTGTACATAGTACAACAGCTACACAAAAAACAGTTGATGGAGCTTCTAAAAAAGATTGGAGAGGTGGACGTGCTGCAAGTGCAAACATAATTCCATCATCAACAGGAGCTGCTAAAGCAGTTGGAAAAGTTATTCCAGCATTAAATGGAAAATTAACAGGTATGGCATTCAGAGTACCAACAATAGATGTATCTGTTGTTGATTTAACATGTAATTTGGAAAGACCTACAACATACGAAGAAATCTGTGCAGCAATGAAGAAAGCAGCAGAAGGAGAATTAAAAGGAATAGTTGAATATGTTGATGAAGATGTTGTATCTTCAGACTTCTTAGGAGATGAACATACATCAATATTTGATAGCAAAGCTGGAATAATGCTTACAGACACATTTGTTAAATTAGTAGCTTGGTATGACAACGAGTGGGGATATGCACATAAATTAGTAGACTTAGCAGCATACATGGCAAAAGTTGATCATAAATAATAGAGTATAATAACAATTTTGGGGCTTGGCATTTCTTAATTCAAGCCCTTTTATTACAATTTAAGAAAGGGAGATATACCATGAATAAAAAGACTGTTAGAGACATTGATGTTAAAGGAAAGAAAGTTTTAGTAAGATGTGATTTTAACGTTCCTTTAGATGAAAATAAAAATATAACAGATAATAGAAGAATAGTTGGGGCCCTTCCAACAATAAAATATTTATTAGATAATGATTGCAAAGTAATTCTTTGCTCACATTTAGGAAGACCAAAGGGACAAGTAAATAAAGATTTTTCATTAGAGCCAGTCGCAAAAGAATTATCTAAATTATTAGGTAGAGAAGTAAAACTTGCAAATGATATAATAGGAAAGAGTGCTAAAGAATTAACTGCAAACATGAAAGATGGAGAAATTGTTTTATTAGAAAATGTTAGATTTGATAGTAGAGAAGAAGCAAATGATGCAGAGTTTGCAAAAGAACTTGCAAGTTTAGCTGAAATATATGTAAATGATGCATTTGGAACAGCTCACAGAGCACATGCTTCAACAGCAGGAGTAGCAAGCTATTTACCAGCAGTAGCAGGTTTCTTAATGGAGAAAGAATTAAACTTCTTAGGAACAACACTAGAAAATCCAGAAAGACCATTTGTTGCAATACTTGGAGGAAAAAAGGTATCAGATAAAATTGGTGTTATCGATAGCTTATTAGAAAAAGTAGATACATTAATGATTGGTGGAGGAATGGCTTATACATTCTTTAAATCAATGGGATACAATGTTGGAAATTCTATTTGTGAATTAGATAAATTAGATTTAGCAAAAAGTTTAATGGAAAAAGCTAAAGCAAAAGGTGTAAAATTGATGCTTCCTGTAGATACTAAAGTAGGAAAAGAATTCAAAGAAGACACAGAAAGTAAAACTGTTAAATATACAGAAATACCAGATGGTTGGGAAGGATTCGACATTGGTGCAGAAACAATAAAGATGTATCAAGACGAATTATCAAAAGCAAAAACTGTTATCTGGAATGGACCTTTAGGATTGTTTGAATTTGACCAATTTGCAATAGGAACAAATGCAATAGCAGAATACTTAGGAAACCTAGAAAATGTTACAACAGTAATAGGTGGAGGAGATTCAGCAGCTGCAATAGAAAAACTAGGAATTGGAGATAAATTCACACACATTTCAACAGGTGGTGGAGCATCACTTGAATTCTTAGAAGGAAAGAAACTTCCAGGAGTTGAATGTTTATTAGATAAATAGGAGGACGTGTATGAGAAGAAAGGTAATCGCAGGAAACTGGAAAATGAATATGCTTCCAGCAGATACAATAAATTTTATAGAAGGTTTAGCTCCTCTTGTAAAAGATTCTGAAAATGAAGTTATATTATGTGTACCATATACAGATTTATTTTATGCATGGCATACAACAGAAGGCACTAATATTCATATTGGTGCAGAAAATATGCACTGGGAAGAAAAGGGTGCATATACAGGAGAAGTTTCTGGACAAATGCTAAAGAGCATAGGAGTTGAATATGTTATAATAGGCCACTCTGAGAGACGCGCATATTTTGCAGAAACAGATGAAACTGTAAACAAGAAAATTAAATCTGCATTTGCAAATGATTTGAAACCAATAGTTTGTGTTGGAGAGTCTTTAGAACAAAGAGAAGCTGGCAAAACTGAAGAAGTTATAACAAAGCAAGTCGAATTAGCACTAGCTGGTCTTACAGAAGAACAAGTAAAAAATACTATAATAGCATATGAACCAATTTGGGCAATTGGAACTGGAAAAACAGCTACATCAGAAGATGCAAATAATAGTATTAAAGCTATAAGAAAAAAGATTTCTGAAATATATGGAAATGTTGCAGAAGATGTAATTATTCAATATGGCGGAAGTGTAAAATCAACAAATGCAAAAGAACTATTCGAAACATCAGATATTGATGGAGCCCTAGTTGGAGGAGCAAGTTTAAAAGTAGACGAATTTGCAAAAATAGTAAATTACAATAAATAGACATAGTGTGTAGCATGGAGCTGATTTATAGAAAAAATACAGCTCTGTGCCTTTGGAAAGGAAATGGAATAAGAAAATGAAAGATAAATTGACAATGCTAATGATATTAGATGGTTTTGGAATAAATGAAAATGAGCAAGGAAATGCAGTAAAGCTTGCCAATACTCCAAACATAGACAAATTAATGAAAACATGCCCAACAACAAGAATTTTTGCTAGTGGAATGAGTGTTGGACTACCAGAAGGACAAATGGGAAATTCAGAGGTAGGACATACAAACATTGGAGCTGGAAGAATTGTTTATCAAGAGTTAACAAAAATAACAAAATCAATAGAAGATGGAGATTTTTTCAGTATTCCAGAATTTAATAAGGCAATAGAAAATTGTAAAAAATATAATTCTAAATTGCATATAATGGGCTTACTATCAGACGGTGGTGTACACAGCCACATTCGCCATTTGTATGGATTATTAGAACTTGCAAAGAGAAAAGATTTTGAAAATGTATTTGTACATTGCTTTATGGATGGTAGAGATACACCACCAGCTTCAGGTGAAGGATATATTACAAAACTAGAAGAAAAAATGAAAGAAAAAGGAATAGGCAAAATTGCAAGTATATCTGGAAGATTCTATGCAATGGATAGAGATAAGAGATGGCAAAGAGTTCAAAAGGCTTATGATGCAATGGTTAATGGAGTTGGAAACAAGGCTTCATCTGCAATACAAGCAGTAGAGGCATCATACCAAAAAGAAATTTTTGATGAATTTATAGAGCCAACTGTAATATGTAATGGAGATACACCAGTTGCAAAAATAGAGCCTCATGATTCTGTAATATTCTTTAACTTTAGACCAGATAGAGCAAGAGAAATAAGCAGAACATTAGTTGATCCAAAATTTAATGATTTTGAAACAAGAAAAGATTTGGATTTATGCTTTGTTTGTATGACACCATATGATGAAACATTACCAAATGTTGATGTAGCATTCAAGAAAGAACATCTAAAAAATACATTTGGGGAATACATCAGTAATTTAGGTTATACTCAATTACGTATAGCAGAAACAGAGAAATATGCCCACGTAACATTCTTCTTTAATGGTGGTCAAGAAAAACAATATCCAGGAGAAGACAGAATATTGGTTCCATCGCCAAAGGTTGAAACATATGATATGCAACCAGAAATGAGTGCACCAGAAGTTACAGAAAAAGTTGTAGATGCAATAAATTCTAAGAAATATGATGTAATAATATTAAACTTTGCAAACCCAGATATGGTTGGACACACAGGAAACTTAGAAGCTGCTATAAAAGCAGTTGAAACAATAGATGCAAGTGTTGGAAAAGTTGTAGAAGCTGTAAATGCTCAAAATGGTGTATTAATGATAACTGCTGACCATGGAAACTGCGAGCAAATGATAGACTACAAAACAGGAGAGCCACACACAGCACATACAACAAACCCTGTTCCACTAATATTAGTTGGAATGGATAATGCAAAACTAAGAGAAGGAAAACTAGCTGATTTAACACCAACAATGTTAGACATAATGGGATTAAAGAAGCCAGAAGAAATGACTGGAGAAAGTATTATAGTTGAAAAATAGAAAATAAGGGAGCGCATATGCCAAAGGGTGAAACTATAAAAGATTTATATTCTGAAATTAGAAAATGCCTTTTTTATATGATACCAGAAAAATGGGAAAGCATATATCTTTATGCGTCAGTTATACAAAGGGATAATGGTGAAGAAACAGGAGAAATGTTTTTTTACTATTTTCCCAAGAGTATAATAAAAAGAAATCCAATAAATGTGTATCAAATTCCACAAAAATTCAATCTAAACGAAGAAGAATATATAAAACTTACAGATGAATTGTATAACTATATAAAAAAATTAAGACACGAATGCCAGAAATATGACAAGATAAACTGGACAAATATAACAATCAGTATAGAAAATGTTGAATTTTTGGCAGAATATAACTGTGAAGATTTAATAAATTCTATATATTCAAATGAAGATAGAATGGCAATTTGGCAGTACAAATATCTTGAATATCCAATAGAAAAATTTACAAAATCACAAAGAGAACAAATAGAAGCATATTTGAAAGAAGAAGAAAATGGCTTGCATCAATCAAAAATGTATACAGAAACCTTTTATCAACAGCATGAACACAATAGTATAGAGTATGATGTAAATAAAAAAGTGGATGAATATATAAAAGAAGACAACGAAACAACAGACTTTACAATGGTTGATAGTGAACAGTATCAAATACAGTCTGGAGGATTTTTTAAGAGAAGAAAAAATAGATTGTTAAATGAAAAAAATGACATAGCACAGTTTGAAAATACGAGTTGCAATGAAAACAAAGAAGACGGAATTGTTGTAAGAAATCAAATATTAAAATATTAAATAAGTGATTGAAGGAAACTTTGATTGCTTATTTTTTGTAATCTTAAAAAAATTTAATAAATTACTTCACTAAAAATATTCTTTATGGTATTATAGTAGAGAAAAGAGAAAAACTGGTTTAAAAATAATTATAATTTTATAACTAGATTTGCAAATAGAAAGAGGAATAGAATTTATATGAGAAGTAAGAAAAAAGAAAAGAAAATATATATTTACAAATTAATTGTAACAATAATATTTGCATTGGCAATAGTATTTGTACTTAATACAGCGCAAAATTATATAAGAAATGAAATTACTGGGAAAACCAATTTAGTAATTAATAATGGAAATGTTACAAAGAGTACCAAGAATGATGTAATTGTAGAAGATGATGTAATATATTTATCTACTAAAGATATTGCAAATTTCTTTGATGACCATATTTTTTATGATAATAAGTACAATCAAATTATAACAACATCAGATACGAAGGTTGCAACATTTGTGATTGATAAAAATAAATGTACAATAAATAGTTCAGATGTGAGTTTAATTGCACCAGCCAAAAAGATAGGTAATGAGTTTTATTTACCTTTTTCGGAGATTAGCAAGAGTGTATATAATGTGGAAACTAAATACATAAGTGAGACAAATACTGTTGTTTTAGTTTCATTAGATAGAGAACTTGTATATGCTAATAGTAGCAAGAATAATTCAGTAAAATATATGCCAACAAGTTTTTCAAAGACTGTTGATAAAATTGAAAAAGGCGATAATGTTACAGTTGTGAAGGATGATAAGACTGCAGAAAATGACTGGACTAAGGTTACGACCGAAAATGGAAAGATTGGCTATGTAAAAACTAGCACCTTGGCAAATGAAAAGCAGATTAGAGAAAAATTAAACATAGAGAAACAAATTGAAGGAAATATTAGTTTGGCATGGGATTATTTTTCAGAGTATGCATCTGCGCCACAAAGAACAGGAACAATAAAGGGTGTAAATGTTGTATCTCCAGCATTCTTAGCATTACAAGATGGCGGAAAAGGAAACCTTGTTGCTAATGTTGGAACAGCAGGAGCAAATTATATAAATTGGGCTCATAATAATGGATACAAAGTTTGGGCATTACTTTCAAATAATTCGGACAAGCCAACTACAACTGAGATATTAAATGATTACAAATTAAGAGAAAAGTTAATAAACAATATAGTAACTGCAGTAGTAACATTTAATCTTGATGGAATAAACCTAGACTTTGAGTACTTAAATGAAAGTGACAAAGATGTATATTCTAGATTAGTAATAGAATTAGCACCTAGATTAAAAGAACTCGGAAAAGTTCTATCTGTTGATGTAACAGCACCAGATGGTTCACCAGATTGGTCATTATGTTATGACAGAAATGTGATAGGTGATGTTGCAGACTATATAGTATTTATGGGATACGACCAAAATGGAGTGTCATCACCTAAAGAAGGAACAACCGCTGGTTGTGATTGGGTGGAAGCAAACATCAAAAAATTCTTGGGGCAAGAAGGAGTAGAGGCAAGTAAGATAATACTAGGAACACCATTCTACACAAGAATTTGGACAGAAAACAATGGAAGTGTAACAAGTAAAGTTGTAAATATGAAAAATATAGCAAAAAACTTACCAGAAGGAACAAAAACGACATGGGACGATTCGCTAAAACAAAACTATGCAGAGTACGAAAAAGGTGGAAAAACATATAAGATTTGGATAGAAGATGCTAAATCTTTAAGATGCAAGCTAGAATTAGTTAACACATATAATTTAGCAGGTGCTGCATATTGGGAAAAAGATAGAGAAACAGATGATATCTGGGATATGGTATCTGAAGTATTAAATGTAAAATAACAATAAATAATATAAATAGACATATAATCTAGAAAGATTGTGTGTCTACTTTTTTAATAATTAGCCAGAATTTGTTTTTAATATGTTTTACAAATACAATATTAATAATATAATTATATAAGGTGATGATATGAAGAAAACAGTATATTTTAGGCTAGAATATTATAAAGATACTGACGATTTATCTTATAAATATAGAAATAGATTATTTATAAATTTTTTGAGAAAAATAAAGAAGCTGAAATATGTATTTGGGAATATAAAAAGAATTGAAAGTGATGATAAGATTGAGTACATTTGTTACACAGTACAAAATAAAGAAGAAAAAATGTTGAGAAAAATAGAAAATATAGTAAGAAAAAATATAAATACAAATATAATATTGTCAAGAAGAATAAAAGAGATTGCTAGTAATAAAGAAAATATTGAAATATATCAAAATGTAAATAAAATTATAAAAAATAGCAAGGAAAATAAGAGTATATATAGGGACTTTTTAAAAACAGTAATAAAATCAGTAATTGAAAGAAAAAAAGAAATTTTAGAGGAACAGTCACTTAGCATATTAATTGATACAAAAGATTATAATAATACACAGCTTATAAGCGAATTAATAACACAATATAAAATGATCAATATAGTCACGTCTAACATAAAGCAGTTTGCAGATTTAGAGGAAGAAGCAGAGCAAAATTTTGAACCAATATCTGTATTAAACAATAAAAGAAAGAGCTTAAGAAATGCAAAATATATATTAAATGTAAATTTTAGTGGAGAAAAAATTAAAGAATACAGTATTGATAGAACTGCTATAATTTTTAATATTGCAGATACAAAGATAGATAAATTAATGTATTTTGATGGGAATATAATAAATAATGTAAAATTAATAGACAATGGTGAATTTGAATTACAAGATGAGTATAATATACAAAGAGAAAAATGGGCAGAAGTGGTACGAGAAAAAATAGAGAAAAATGAATATGAACTTATAGGAAATAGAGGAAATGTTGAAATAAAATAATATAAAATGGAAGAAATTACCTAAAAAATTAAAACTATAAAAATATTAAATAAAATTGAATAATTACTTGAAATGAATAGTTTAGAAGACGAAAAATACTTGACAAAAGTAAAAAAAAGGGGTATCATTATACAATAATTTTAAAAGTAAATACTGCAAAAAAACAAGGAGGTTTTATAGCATGGAAGATAAAGGTGTAATAGTATCAAAAGAAGGATTTGAAAAATTAGAGAAAGAATTAGATTATTTAAGAACAACTAAAAGAGCAGAAATTGCTGAAAAAATAAAGGTGGCATTAGGCTTTGGAGATTTATCAGAAAACTCTGAATATGATGAAGCAAAAAATGCTCAAGCAGAAAATGAAGGAAAAATAGCAGAGCTAGAAAATAAAATAAGATATGCTAAAATAATTGATGAATCTGAAATAGATACAAAAACAGTTCAAGTTGGAAATATTGTAAAAGTACATGATGAAGAATATGATGAAGATGTTACATATACAATAGTTGGTTCAACAGAAGTAAATTTAGCAGAAAATAAAATTTCTAATGAATCACCAGTTGGAGCAGCTTTATTAGGCAAGAAGAAAAACGATATGGTAGAAGTAAAAACACCAGGCGGAATTGCTAAATATAAAGTTTTATCAATAACAAAATAAAAATATAACCGAACCTAAAATGTTAAATATTTTATGGCTCGGTTTTATATTAAGGTTAAATAAATATTTTAATTTCAATAAATAAGTATTGCTTGAATTAGAACTTATAATTTTATAAATTTACAGCAGATTCTAATGCTAATTTTATCATAGAATTTAATGAAGTTTGTCTTTCATCTGCTGAGATTTCTTGATGTTTATAGTGAGAATCTACTACACTTAGTAAACAGCTAGCTTTCTTTCCAAGTAATTTTGCATTATAGAAAAGCGCAAATGCTTCCATTTCTGCTCCGATTATATTTAAATCTTTTGGAAATCTTGCAATTAAGCTATTAACATCTTTAACATAGTAATCGAAACAGTCTGTACAAAGGGTATTTCCTTTTACATAAGCAATGTTTAATTTTTTTGCTGTATCTTCAATAACTTTATTTATATCTGATGATGAATTCATTATGTGACAATCTTCCTCATTTAGCTCATATGCGTAGTTTCCTTCTGTATATGCATTATCTACTAATATAGTATCTAAAAGGTTTAAATTCTCGTTGTAGGCTCCACAAGACCCTATACGAATAATTGTATCTACATTATAAAATTTATATAACTCATAAGAATAAATTCCAATGCTTGGCATACCCATTCCAGATGCAAAAACTGTAATTTTTTTGCCCTTATAAAAACCAGTGTAACCAAACATATTTCTAACCGTATTAACAAGTTTTGCATCATCTAAAAAAGTATCTGCAATGTACTTTGCTCTAAGTGGATCTCCTGGCATTAATACAATATTAGAAATATCTTCAATTTTAGCTTCATTATGTGGTGTCATAAATAATCCTCCTTCAAAATAAAATTGATTTTTATATTGCCATTATATCATATGCAAAAAATAGTGCAAGTAAACCTGAAAAAATTACAATAAACTCTTGCAAAATACTAAAAATATGATAAAATATTAACCATTAAGAGAAAATTTGTTTGATAATAAAAGAAAGGGAATAATCAATTTATAGAGCTTGAAAATAACAAAATGATATTATAAATAGAAAACACATAATGTGATAAAAAGAATGATACAATGTAACAACTTTTAGATGTACAAGAATAGAAAATATGGAAATAAATTGATTAATGGAAACTTATGATAGCATATTTAAAAGGTGAATTAGTAGTAAAATCAGAAGAATATATAATAATTGAAGTACAAGGCATAGGTTATAAAGTATTCATGTCTAAAAAATCGATAGATGAATTACAAGAAAATAGGCAGGTTCGCGTATATACATATTTAAAAGTAAGAGAAGATGATATTAGTTTATTTGGATTTAATACAAACGAAGAACTACATATGTTTGAACTTCTAATATCTGTTGGGGGAATAGGAGCAAAATCTGCAATAACAATACTTTCAAATATTACACCATCAAGATTTGCACTTGCAGTAATTACAAATGAAGTAAATACTTTAAAAAAATTGCCAGGAATAGGACCTAAAACGGCACAAAGAATAATACTAGAATTAAAAGATAAGATAAAAACAGAAGAAGCTATTGGAGCTGAAACAAGTGAATTAGAAAAAGAAGAAAATAAACAAGAAGAATTTGAAGAAGTGATACAAGCTTTACAAGTATTAGGATACAGAAGATATGAAATAAACAAAATACTACCAAAGATAAAATCAGAAAGTTTGGAAGAAAGAATAAAAGAAGCACTACAATATTTAGCAATCGCCCAATAGGGACGCCCCTTTTTGGGCGAAAAGAATAGTAGAACATAAATTGATTGCAAAAAACAACTGATATGTTCATTATTTAATGGTAAAAGTAAAAAATTAGTGCAATAATGTGAAAACATATTAGGCAAAAGGAGTAAAGAATGAATGCAAACGAACCATTAGCATATAGAATGAGCCCTAAAACACTAGAAGACTATGTTGGACAAGAAGAAATTTTAGGACAAGATAAAATTTTATATAGAACAATAAAGGCAGACAGACTTTCTAGCATTATTTTATGGGGTCCTCCTGGGTGCGGAAAGACTTCTCTTGCAAGGGTTATAAGCAATACAACTAAATATAAATTTACAAAATTGAATGCTGTAACTGCAGGGGTTGGAGACATTAAAAATGCAATAGAGGAAGCTAAAAACCCTTTTTTAAACCCATCTGGAAGATGTATATTATTTATAGATGAGATTCATAGATTTAATAAATTGCAACAAGATGCATTGCTTCCATTTGTAGAAAATGGAACTGTAATTTTAATTGGTGCAACAACGGAAAATCCTTATTTTGAAGTAAATAAGGCTTTAATATCGAGGTCTATGGTATTTCACCTGCAACCATTAACAGTAGAAAATATTTATACTATTTTAAAAAATGCATTGGAGAAAAAAGAAGGACTTGGAGAATATAAAATAAAAATTTCAGATGAAACTTTAAGAAAAATTGCAGAAACAGCAAATGGAGATGTTAGAACTGCACTAAATGGACTTGAAGTGGCTGTATTAACAACTAATATTGGATCAGACGGATACATTACAATAACTGATGAGATTGCAAAACAAAGTGTTCAAAATAGAAAAGCAATCTTTGATAAAAAAGGAGATAGCCATTATGATAATATTAGTGCTTTTATAAAATCTATGAGAGGCAGTGACCCAGATGCTGCAATTTTTTATTTGGCAAGAGCATTAAATGGAGGAGAAGACCCAATGTTTCTAGCAAGAAGAATTGTAATTGCTGCATCAGAAGATGTAGGAATGGCAAACCCTAATGCATTAATACTTGCAACGAGTGCTATGGAGGCTGTACACATGGTTGGCATGCCAGAAGCAAGAATAATACTTGCAGAAGCGGCAGTATACGTCGCAACTTCTAAAAAGTCTAATGCTAGCTATTTAGCAATAAATCAAGCTTTGGAAGATGTTGCAAATAAAGATACAGGCGAAGTACCAATGCATATAAGAAATGCACCAGCAGAAGGAATGGAAAAGGAAGGCTACCATGTAGGTTATAAATACCCACACGATTATCCAGGACACTACGTAGAACAGCAATATTTGCCAGATAAAATGCTTGGAACGAAGTACTATATTAAAGATGAAAATATACCAGATTAGAAGCAAATGCAAATTTAAAAGCAAAAATAAAAATTCGAAGTACTTGAATGATAAAAATAAAATTAATTGTAAATTTATCAATGGAAAAGTGAGAAATATGGAATTACCAATACTTTTAAAAGAAAAATTAGAACAAGAGATAGATGAAATAGAGTTAAAAAAGTTAAAACAGAGTGCACAAAATATTAGTGAAAAATATAGAGATAAATCATCTAATAAAATGAGTACTAGACTAATAGCTAGCAGGGAAGATGCAGTAGCATATGCTGTAAGTAGAATGCCAGCAACATATGGAGCTGTGTATTCTGCATTAAAGCACAGTCTGGAAATGATGCCATATGCTGAAATTACAAGCTTGCTAGATGTGGGAGCTGGTACTGGAACTGCTACTTGGGCTGTAAATGAATTGCTTAAAATAGAAAGTAATATTTGTGTAGAAAATGAAGATTATATGTTAAATTTAGGCCAAAAGCTCATGAAAAATGAAATTGATAATGTACAGTGGATTAAGAAAAATATAATTACAGATAATATAGAGGAAAAAGCAGATTTAGTCATATCTTCATATGTATTAAATGAAATAAAGGCAGAAAACAGAAATCAAATATTAGAAAAATTATGGAATTCAACTGAAAAATTATTATTAATTATTGAACCAGGAACACCAGAAGGCTATAATCAAATAAAAGAAATAAGAGACTACTTTATAAAAAAAGGTGCAAATATTGTAGCACCATGTGCGCATGAAAAAGAGTGCAAAATTTCAAAAAATGATTGGTGTGCTTTCTCATGCAGAGTTGCAAGAACGAAAGTGCATAAACTATTGAAAGAGGGAGAAGCTCCATATGAAGATGAAAAATTTTCATATATTGCAGTCTCAAAAATGAAAACAGCTAAAAAAGATAGAATTTTAAGACATCCCAAAATAGAAAATGGAAGAATAACATTAAAGTTATGCACAACAGAAGGAGATATAGAGGAAAAGACTATAACTAAAAAGGAAAAAGAAAAATTTAAAATAGCGAAAAAATTAAACAACGGAGATATACTAAAATAAATTTTTATGTTATAATAAACGTATGGAAAATAATAAGGGAAATTTTTTCCGACTGAAATAATAATTCGAAGGAGGAATCTTACTAAAAATGGGACTATTTGACTTTTTACATAGACCAAGTGGAAAAAATACACAGGAAGTAATAAAAGAAGTAGAAAAAATACCAACAATGATGTCAATTTATAGAGAAGATGGAACACAGACAGAGGTGTTAAATATAGAGGAAGCACAAAAATTTAGACATAGTGATGGAAGTATTAGCAGTCTAATAAGTGCTAGGGTAATTCATGTAAACCAAGGAGATACAATTTATTTAGATGCTGCAGACCCAATTTGTTTTGAAATTCCAGAGGGCAGATATGATTTAGCTAAAGAATTGATAACCAGATTTACTGGAATGTACACAGGAATAGAACTTAATGAAAAATCATATACATATTTGGGTAGAGCCTACTCCGAAGAAGACATTAGACTACAACCACCAACAGCTGTTGTAAATGAGCAAATAGGAAAGTTGAACGAGAAGCTTTTAGAAGAAATAACAAATAAAAGACTAAGAGAAAGTCGATTGTTAGAAGTTAGGCAAAAAGAAGAAAATGCTAGAAATACGAGAATGCAAAAAAACATTAATAAATTGCGTGCTGAAGGGCAAAAGAAAATAGAAGCTAGAATGGCAAATCCATTTATAAGAGGTGGATTAGATAAATTTCAAGCAGAACAATATGATGGGGTTAATACGTCTAATGGGGAAATATTAAGAATTAGGGCAGTTAATAAAATTGCGAAAGATGCCTCTGGAAGATATGTGTACACTGCACAGCTTGCATCAACTTCTGATGAACAAAATGTCGAACTTTTCTCTCCTGATGTGAAGGTTCCAGTAGTATTCACATTGCCATATAGATTGAATGATATAGTAAATACAGAATATGAAGCTACGTATAAAAAACAATTAGAAAAAGCAGTACTTGATCTTTTGTCAAATGGATACCAAAAAAATATTACACCAGAAGGAGAGTGTGATGTAAGCACATTACATGATATAGGCGGAATTAACAAAGATGGTAGTGTAATAGAAAATAGCCAAGAAAATGGGGTGTCTCAAGTTGTAATCAGTAAGATAGTTGAATTACAGGGAGAATATATAAAACAGAGAAGAATGAGAGGTAATACACAGGCAATACCACATTATAAAGACGATGACGGAAGGTAAATAATAAAAATTGTATAATTTTTTAGTACATAGAAAAGAACTTAATATATTGAAGTTTGGCCTTTGTTCAGTATATAAATAAGAAGGGAAGAAACTAAAATTTCTTCCCTTAACTATTATAAAAAACCACGGGAATATTCCTGTGGCTTTTATAGAATTAGTCGTTTTTCTTATCTTTTTTGTCATCTTTCATAACTTCTTTAATTGCTCCCAAGCTTGAAAGTGTGCTTGTTGCTTCAAATGGAATAAATACTTTGTTTGCTTCTCCATTTGCAATATCTTTTAAAGCTTCTAATGATTTTAATTGTACTAAAGTGTCGTCCGGATGAGAATTCATCATTGCACCATATACTAAATTAATTTCGTTTGCTCTAGCTTCAGCAACTTTTTTTATGGCTTCGGCTTCACCGGCAGCTCTTCTAATTTTAGATTCTTTTTCTGCTTCAGCTTCAAGAATAGCAGCTTCTTTTTTACCTTGTGCAAGTGTAATTGCAGATTGTCTTTCACCTTCAGCTTGAAGTATTTGAGCTCTCTTATTTCTTTCTGCATTCATTTGCTTCTCCATAGCGTCTCTAATGTCTGCTGGAGGAGTAATATCTTTAATTTCAACTCTATCAATCTTGCATCCCCATTGATCTGTGGCTTCATCAAGAATTGCTCTTAATTCTTCGTTAATCATGTCTCTTGAACTAAATGTTGAGTCCAAATCCATTTTACCAACGATATCACGAATTGTTGTAATTGCTAAGTATTCAATACCTTTCTTTAGAGATTGAATTTCGTAAACAGCTTTTGCTGGGTCTGTAACTTTGTAGAACACAACAGTGTCTATTGTAATTGTAACGTTATCCTTAGTAATAACTCCTTGTGGTGGAACATCCATAGTTTGTTGCTTTAAGCTAACAACACTTCTAACACGGTCAACAAAAGGAATTATAATTGTAAGACCTGCATCAGCTACTTTATGAAATTTACCTAATCTTTCAATAATATAAACTTCAGATTGTCTTACTACTTTAATTGATTTTACGGCTATAATTAATATTATAACTAGTAATACGATTAAAAACCACATAATTTTTTCCTCCTAAAAAAATATATATTATAAAATTAAAAACGTGAATTATAAAAATAGTTAACTTCTAATGATTTAGATTTTTTTCTCAGGTTGTTTAATAGTTACTGGTTCAACAACTAATTTTACGCCATCTATTGATAAGACTTTTATAGTAGAACCTTTTGGAATAATATCAGTGTATGTAGAAATTGCTGTCCAAATGTCTCCAGAAACCTTAACTTGACCAACATCATTTGGAGTAATGTCTTTTGTAACTACACCTTCTTTACCAATTATTGCATTAGAATTAGTAACAATATTATCGTTTTTATTCATCTTTTCAGCAAAAGGTCTAGTCAAACATATAAGACTTACCGAAAGTATTACGAAAATTACAGTTTGAGCAATAACGTTTGAAATAAACAAACTAAGCAAACAAGTAATAAGTGCGGCAACTCCAAACCAAAAAATTAAAAATCCAACAGTTGCAATCTCTGCAATAAAACAAACTCCAGAAATTATTAACCAAATTTGCCAAGGTAACATATAAACACCTCCGAATTAAACTAACAAGATAATTATACCATAAAATTCCTACAAAATAAATAGTTTACAACAATTTTGTAAACTTTCCAACAATAAAAAAGCCATTCATAAGAATGACTTTTTGCGACGCTCAGCGTCTAACTCGGGTTTGGTCCTTGTGAGACCAATGTAAATAATATTATTTATAATTATATTATTCCTCTATGTATAAAAATTATACACTATTTTATGAAAAAAGTACAAAATTTTTTTGGAAAATCAGGTATGGAACTATTGATTTATCACATATTTTATGGTATTATGAATATAATAATGTAGAATAACTTATTACAGTTATGCATAAAAGCGGTTTTACCATTCCAGTCAAAAATGGGCATATAAAGTGGTTTTATCATTCCAGTCAAAAATGAGCATATAAAGTGGTTTTACCATTCCAGAAAAAAATGGAATTAAAAGTAGATGGTATTGGAAACTTTACCATCTTAATTTTTTTATGGAGGGGATGCAAAATGAAAGATAAGCTCAAATGGTATATTGTAGACAAAGAATATGTTAGTTATCTAAAAGAATTTGACAATAAGGTTGAAAATATAGATTATAGTAATAGATTTAAACCATATCTTGGAATAATAATAACGATAAATGAAATAAATTACTATGTTCCGATATCATCAGTAAAAGAAAAACATTATAAAATGAATGAAGATATTGATTTTATAAAGATTAGTGAAAATGATAGAATATTGGGTGTATTAAATCTAAATAATATGATTCCAATTGATAATGATAGTGTTAAAAATCTAAAATATAGTGAAATAGAAAAGTATAGAAATTTTAAAACAAATAAAGAAAAAAGTTTATACATCTCTCTTTTAAATATGGAATTAGAATTAATAAATAGTAGAATTGAAAAAATTAAAGCTAATGCATTTAAGTTATATAATGAGAAAACCAATAGACCTAATTCAAAAATTTCGAAAAGATGTTGTGATTTTAAAGTGTTGGAAGAAAAATGTAGAAAATATAAAAGAGATTACTAAAAAATAATTGCATTTTGCTTTTATTTATGGTAAAATGAACGAGTTAGTAAAGAAAACGAGAAGGAGCGAGTAGAATGCAAGTAGTTAAATATATATTAATGGTTTTATACATAATAGATTGTTTAGGATTAATAATAGTTACAATGATGCAAAATTCAGATAGCCGTGGAGCATCAGGAACAATAGTTGGTTCTTCTTCAAACAATTTCTATGAGAAGAATAAAGGAAGAACACGTGAAGGAAAATTAAAGAGATGGACAATTATCTTAGGAGTTGCTTTTGTAGTATTAGCAGTTGCTTTAGGTATTGTTTATGTTATAAAATAAGAATGAATTTGGAGAGGCGGCAGAGATTTTCTGTCGTCTTTTTGAAATGCTAAATAAGATTAATATTTGAAAAATTAAACATAATAAGAGAGGTGAATTTAATGAAGAAAAAGTTTTTTTATATGAAAGATAAAATAAAAAGCAAAAAAGAGAGAAAGTCAAGAAAAGAAGAAAAAATTAATTTGAACGAAATTTTAAAAGATGAAAGCTATAAACTTGGAACTTTTAGAAGAAATGGTAGAGGTTTCGGCTTTGTTAATGTTGGTGAAGAAGATGAAATTTTTATTTCACCTAAACTTACAAAAAATGCTCTTGATGGAGATGAGGTTTTAATTAGGATTTTTGATGATAGTGAATTTCAAGATGATAAGCATAAGAGAGAAGGCAAGATTCTTCAAATTACAAAGCATGCACAGGATACGATTGTTGGAGTTTATAAGAAAAGTAGAAATTTTGGCTTTGTAATTCCAGATGATCAAGCTGTAAGTGGAGATATCTACATTCCAAAAAAGAAGAGTGCAAATGCAAAAAACAATCAGAAGGTGGTTGTGAAAATTGACAAGTATTCAGACGGAGCAAATAAAGCAGAAGGTACTATCGTGGAGATAATTGGTGGAATAGATGAAGCAGGAGTCGACATGATGTCTCTTATTAAGGAGTACAAGCTTCCAAATGAGTTTCCAGAAAATGTACTAGCAGAGGCGAGGGCAATTCCACAAGTTATAGATGAAAAGAACATCGAAAAAAGAGTCGATTTAAGAAATGAAGAAATTTTTACAATCGATGGAGAAGACGCAAAGGACTTAGATGATGCAGTAAATGTTAAGAAAAACGATGATGGAACATATACATTAGGCGTTCATATTGCAGATGTTAGCTATTATGTTAAATCTGGTTCAAAGCTCGATAAAGAGGCAATAACGAGAGGCACAAGTATTTACATGATGGATAGAGTAATTCCAATGCTTCCAAAGGAACTATCTAATGGAATTTGTAGCTTGAACGAGCAAAAAGATAGATTTGCGATATCTGTTATTATGAAGATAAACGAGAAAGGAAAAGTGGTCGATGCAGATATTTTTAAATCTGTAATAAAGACGACAAGAAGAATGAATTATCATGATGTAAATGATATATTCAAATTTGCAGACATGAAAGACGGAAAAACAGAACTCGCTGATGAAGAACTTGCAAGAGTAAACAGTGTTGCAGAAAAGTATAAAGAATTTATACCACATTTTCTAAGAATGAGAGAATTGAAGAATGTACTAAAACAGAGAAGAGACTTGAATGGAAGTTTAAACTTGGATATTCCAGAGAGCAAGATAATTCTAAATGAAAATGGTATTGCAGTTGACATACAAAAATATGATTATTTGGAATCTAATGAAGTAATAGAGCAATTCATGCTAACGGCAAATGAGTCAGTTGCAGAAAAATTTTATTGGTTACAAGCACCGTTTATTTATAGAGTTCATGATGTACCAGACATAGAAAAAGTAAATGACTTAAATAAATTCTTATTCAACTTAGGCTACAAAATAAGAGGCGTAAAAAAGGATGATGAAGATAGCATCCATCCAAAGGCTTTTGCACAAGTGCTAGAAGAAGTAAAAGGAAAACCAGAGGAGAGAGTTGTATCAAACTTAATATTAAGAACCTTGAAAGTTGCAAAATATGAGAGTGAAAACAGAGGACACTTTGGAATAGCAAGCAAATGCTACTGCCACTTTACATCGCCAATAAGAAGATACCCAGATTTATTCATTCACAGAGTAATATCTTCGTATTTGAAACATGACTACAACATAAACGAAGAGTTAAGAAAAAAATATGAGATAGAAGCGGTTAAATATGCAGAAAGCTCATCTGAAAGAGAAAAAATAGCTCAAAAAGTAGAACGTGATGCAGAAGATATTAAGAAAGCAGAATACATGAAAGATAAAGTTGGAGAGATATATGAAGGAGTCGTATCAAGCGTTACACCATTCGGAATGTTTGTAGAACTAGATAACACAGTAGAAGGATTGATAAGATTTGAAAATATGGGCAACGAATATTTCATATATGATGATGAAAGAAAAACGCTAGTTGGAGAAAAATCAAAGACAATGTACAAGATAGGAGACAGTGTAAAAATAGAAGTAATAGATGCAGATAAAATAACAAGAAAAATAGACTTTAAATTGTGTAAAGAATAGAATAAAAGTATGAAGTTACTTGAAAATAATATGAAATAAAAAATCTCGCAGAGTAAAATCTGTGAGATTTTTTAAGATTAACCGAATATTGCCCCTGCAGCACCAAGAACACCAGCTGTGCCAAGTCCCATTATTATTCCGGCAAGTATAACACCAGCCATAACAGCAATTACACTCTTTTTAAAATCCATATCTAAAAGGCTTGCTGCTAAAGTTCCTGTCCAAGCACCTGTTCCTGGAAGTGGAATTCCAACAAATAAGAATAGTGCCCAGTATAAACCTTTACCAGCTTTTGCTTCCAATTTCTTTCCGCCTTTTTCACCCTTTTCAAGACAGAATTTAAAAAACTTTCCAATAAATTTTTTATCAGAACCCCATACTAAAACTTTTCTTGCAAAGAAGAATATGAATGGTACAGGAAGCATATTTCCAACAATACAAATAATATAAAGCCATAATGGATTTAGTCCCATGCCTAATCCGATTGGAATAGATCCTCTTAATTCAATTAGTGGTACCATAGATACCAAAAACATTAATGCATATTTCTTAAACATAATAAATTCAATCCTTTCCACATTTGTTTAGCTCTGCAGAGTGTGCAGAAAAATATTAACTTCTGAAATTAGTACTTACGAATTATAACATTATAGGAACGTGGTAGTCAATACAATTTAATAAAATGAAAAATGATGCATTTTAATTAAGATGAATTTAAAATTCAGAATAAAAATACTTAATGTATGGAAAATTGGAACAGAATATTCGCTATAGCGAAACCTTGGTCGAACTTTGTCGATGAGATTTTCTTGACAATATAAAAGAATTAATGTACAATTTTGATATCAAAAGGAGGAGAGAGCTATGCCATTAATAATACCAAGTGCGGATTTAAGGAATAACTATAATAAAATTTCAAAGAGATGTCATGAAACTAAAGAACCAATCTATGTTACTAGAAATGGAGTGAATGATTTAGTTGTATTAAGTGATGAGGTATTCGAAAAAATGAGAAAGCAAAATGAAGAAAGCGAAGAAGAAAGAATAGAGAGATTAATATCAGAAAAATTTGACAAACACTATAAGGATTTTAATGAATTTAAAGCAGATTTGCTAAAGAATGTTACAGAGGCAATAGAGGAGATAGAAAATGGTAAAGGAATTCCTATGGAACAAATAGTAGCGGAAATGGAGGAAACATATAATATTGGAAAATAAAAAATATGAAATCATATGGTCACCAAAGGCATATAGAAATATTCAAAAAATATATGCCTTTACACTAGAAAAGCTAGGGAATGAGCGTTATGCTATAAAAATTGTAAAGAAAATACTGAAAGCGATTAATAGTTTAAGATTATTCCCGTTTATGTATCCAAAAATATATATTGATAGGAAATTTAAAAGACAACTTAGAAGAGCAACAGTTGGAAAATATGCCGTAATTTATGAAGTTAAAAATAATAAAATTTTAATTCTATACATATTTCATGAAAATCAAAATTATTCAAATCTTTTATTAAATCAAGAAAATCTAAATTAAAACTTATATAATATTCGCTATAGCGAAAGCAAATATTAATTTAAAATTTCTTTACATTTCCATAAAAATATGATATTATTGTTAATGTTAAAGCCTATGAAGAAGCAAAGTATGTAATTTGCAAATATATTTCAGAGAGCAAGGCTATAGCTGGAAGCCGTGCATATATAAATTACAGAAATTTCACTTTGGAGGTTTCTTTTTGAAGAGAGCAATCTTGTGTAGGAAAGAACGGTAGCAAACGTTATAGCTATAATGAGGTTAATTTTATTAGAAGAGTTTAGTTGTAGATATTTTTGTAAGAAGCGTTAATAAGATGATAAATATTTATAAACTCTACTAAGTTGTTAATAAAAATAGGTGGTACCACGAATATTAAAGTCATTCGTCCTATTAAATATAGAATATGAAGAGTATTTATATTTAATAAGTGAATGGCTTTTTTGATGTAAAAATTATCAGTTGAAGAATGGCATGAGAAAAATTTGCATTTTGTTATTTTTAACTGAAGTTAAAATAAAAGAAAGGATTGTGATTTTAATGAAAGAAAAGCTTGAAGCAATAAGCAAAATGTCAAAAGAGAAAATTGCTGAAATTAAAGACAGCCAAGCCTTGAATGATTTTAAGGTTAAGGTTTTAGGGAAAAAAGGTGAACTTACAGAGATTTTAAGAGGTATGAAAGACATTGCGGCTGAAGAAAGACCAGTTGTAGGGAACCTTGTAAATAAAATCAGAGATGAAATTGAGCAAATGATTGATGAGAAGGAATCAGAATTTAAGAATAAAGATTTACAAGAAAGACTTGAAAAAGAGAAGATAGATGTAACTCTTCCAGCTACTAAAGTAAAAAGAGGAAGTGAGCATCCATTAAACAGAGTAATAGAAGAGGTTGAAGATTTATTCGTTTCTATGGGATATGATGTTGTATCAGGACCAGAACTTGAAACTGATGAATATTGCTTTGAGAGATTAAACCTTCCAAAGGGACATCCAGCAAGAGATATGCAAGATAGCTTTTACATAACATCAGAATATTTGCTTAGAACTCAAACATCTGCAGTGCAAGCAAGAACAATGATGGCAAATACAGAAAAGACTCCAATAAGAGTAATTTGCCCAGGAAAAACTTACAGAAAAGAAGACGATGCAACACACTCACATCAATTTAATCAAGTTGAAGGATTGGTAATAGATAAAAATATTGCATTTGCGGACTTAAAGGGAACACTAGAAATATTCATGAGAAAAATGCTTGGAGAAAACACGCAATTAAGATTTAGACCAAGTTACTTCCCATTCACAGAGCCATCTTACGAAGTTGATGTAAGTTGCTTTAAGTGTGGAGGAAAAGGCTGTAACTTATGCAAACAAACAGGATGGATAGAACTTTTAGGTTCTGGAATAGTACACCCAAACGTATTAAAAATGAATGGATACGACCCAGAAATATATAGCGGTTTTGCATTCGGCACAGGACTAGACCGTTTGGCAATGTTTAAATATGGAATAACAGACATGAGACTTCTATATACAAACGATGTGAAATTTCTATCACAATTTGATAGAATGGATAAATAGAAATTTCGACCAATAGGGACGCCCATTTTGGGGCGAAAGAAAGGAAAGAGTTATGATTTTAAGTACGAATTTTTTAAAAGATTATTTAGATATAGATTTTGATACTACTGATAAAATACATGAGCTTGCAGAGAATATGACTAAAGTTGGAAATGAATATGACTCTGCTAAGAAGCTTATTGATGCTACTAATTTGACTATTGGAGAGGTTTTAGAGTGTGAAATGCATCCAGATTCTGACCATTTGCATGTGTGCAAGGTTAATGTGGGAGATGAAGTTTTGCAAATTGTTTGTGGTGCTCCAAATGTTAGAAAGGGTTTGAAGGTTATTGTCGCACTTCCTGGTGCAAAACTTCCAGGTGGAACTATAAGCAAAAGTATGAAACGTGGAGTTGAGTCTAATGGTATGTTGTGCTCTATTGCTGAACTTGGATTGGAAAGCAAGTTTTTAAATCCAGAGGATAAAGATGGAATACACGAGTTGCCAGCTGATGCTCCTGTTGGTGAGGATCCTATTAAATATATGCAGATGGATGATGGAGTTATCGATTTTGAACTTACTGCAAACCGTGGAGATTTACTAAGTATTTTAGGAATGGCTTATGAAGTTGGTGCAATTTATGATAAAAAGGTTAAAGATGTCGATTTGTCTCATGGACAAAATAACGAAAATATTGCAGATAGCTTTAAGTTAAATATAAATACAGATAATTGTACAATGTTCTTGGCTAAGAAAGTTGAGAATGTAGAGATTAAGGAAAGTCCAACATTTATTAAGAATAGACTTATTGCATGTGGAATAAGACCTATAAATAATGTTGTAGATATTAGCAACTATGTAATGTTAGAACTAGGTCAACCTCTTCATTTCTATGATGCAGATAAACTTCAAAATGTTATAGAAGTTAGAATGGCTGAAAATGGCGAGAAGCTAACTACTTTAGATAATATAAAAAGAACACTTACATCAGATGATATTGTAATATCAAATGGAAAAGAGGTCATAGGTCTTGCTGGTGTTATGGGAGGCTTAGATACAGAAATTACAGAAAATACTAAGAATGTAATAGTAGAAGCCGCAATATTTAATCAAGTAAAAGTAAGAAAAACTGCACAAAAAATAGTAAGAAGCGAAGCAAGCAATCGTTTTGAAAAAGGACTAGATCCAAACAGAACTTATATGGCTGCTGAGCGTGCTGTGAAACTTCTTGAAGAGTATGCAAATGGAACTGTTGTTGGTGGAACAGTAGAATATAACAAAGAAGATATGTCAGACAAAGTAATAGAAATTACATATAAAAAAATAAATGATGTTTTAGGAACAGAATTGCCAAAGCAAGATGTTCTAGATGTATTTAGAAAATTAGGATTTAGTTGCAAACAGGACGGAGAAAAAATTGAGGTTTCTGTTCCAAGAAGAAGACTAGATATTTCTATTAAAGAAGATTTAATAGAAGAAGTTGGACGTATATATGGAGTTGACAATATTGCTTCAAAAGTACCAGTAATGCCAATAAAACTTGGAAGTTATGACAAGACTACAAGAAAAATAAGACACAAAATGATGAATTTAGGATTAAACGAGACTCTATCATATGTATTGGTAAATGAAAAAGAAGCAAAGAACTATGCAGGTTATGACAAGAAAGAAGAATTTGAGGCAATAAAACTATTATCTCCGCTTACAGAAGACAGAAGCACATTAAGATGCAGTATAATCACATCTTTATATAAGATATATGAATACAATGTTGCACATTATAACAAAAACGTATCAATATTCGAAATAGGAAAGTCATTCTACAAGAAAGACGAAACATACAACGAAGAAAACAAACTAGCATGTTTAATGACAGGCGATTTCTATGCAGGAATAAACAGCGAAAAGAAAGTCGATTTCTACATTATTAAAGGAATTGCAGAAGAGCTATTAGATTTCTTAGGATATGCCGGAAGATACAGCTTTGTAGTAAAAGACAGCATGCCAAAAGAATTACATCCAGGTCAATCTGCATACATATCTGTAAATAACGATATAGTTGGAATAATAGGAAAAATACACCCAGAAATAAATAAAGAAGCGGTATTTGTAATGGAAATAAATCTAGACAAATTGCTAGAAAAGAAAACTGGAAAAATGAAATACAAAGAAATTTCTAAATATCCAACAGTAAAGAAAGACATAGCAATAGTCGTAGACAAAAAAATAACTGCCGGAGATATAGCAATGCAAATAAAAAAAGCAGCCGGTTCATTACTAATAAATAGTGAAGTGTTTGATGTTTACACAGGCACAGGAATAGAAGAAGGCAAAAAGAGCCTAGCGTATTCACTAACATTTGGAAGCAACGACAGAACACTAACAGACGAAGAAATAAATGCAATACTAGAAAAAATAATAGATAAACTTTCAAAAATAGGAGAAGTAAGAAATAAATAATATTTTCGCCCAATAGGGACGGCCCTTTTTTTGAGCGAAAATTCTCTAACAAAATATAGCAAAATTTGTCGAACGATTCTTTAATAAAATGAATAAAATATATTGAAAAAAATTAAATATATAGTATAATAATAACAGAAACTTTTTCAAGGGAATCATTTCAAGGAAGATGTGCAATCAAAGATTGCAAAAAAAACAGGTATGCTGTCACATACCTGTTTTTTCAATTATTGCTTAAATGTATCAATAATTGACTTAAGAACTTGAGCTATTTTTAAGATATACTTAAATACAATTAATGTACTATGTAAAAACTTAAAAATCCTCTTAGAGTTCTTTTTCTTACGTACTTTCTTCTTCAAGAGACTCACCTCCTTTCAAAGAAGATAACATAATTATAATACATAAGAAATGCGAAGTCTGTCGAACGGTGTAAACATAATATAATATTTTTAAAATTTGTAGACAGCTGGTAGAAAATGTATTATACTAATACAGAATTTGAAATAAGAATAGTTTTCGCCCAAAAAAGGGCGTCCCTAATGGGCGAAATTAATAAAAAGGAGAGTGCATATGGCAAAAGCAAAGACTGTTTTTGTGTGTAATGAATGTGGATACGAGTCACCAAAGTGGCTTGGAAAGTGCCCTGCCTGCAATAGCTGGAATACTTTTTTTGAGCAGAAGGTTGTAGAGACTAAATCTACTGCAACAGGAAAAGCTGTAAAAGAGAGAGCTATACCACAAGTGCTAGACGAAGTTGTTGGAAAGAATGAGTCTAGAATTGATACTGGTATTGGAGAGCTTAACAGAGTTTTGGGCGGAGGACTAGTTAATGGTTCACTTGTTTTACTAGGTGGAGAGCCGGGAATAGGAAAGTCTACTCTAATATTAGAGCTCTGCGATAAAATTACCGGAACTGGAAAGGTTTTGTATGTTTCTGGTGAAGAGTCTGCCGAGCAGGTTAAATTAAGAGCAGATAGACTCGGAATAAAAAATAATAATATTATGTTTTTGGGAGAAACTGATATTGATGTAATCGAAGAAACTATTCTGGCAATGAACCCTAAACTTGTTATAATAGACTCTATTCAGACTATGTATTCTGAAGAAATTACGTCTGCGGCAGGAACTGTTAGCCAGGTTCGTGAAATTACATCTAGAATTATGAGAGTTTCTAAAGGGCATCAGATTACTACCATAATAATTGGACATGTTACAAAAGACGGTAACATAGCTGGACCAAGGGTTTTGGAACACATGGTTGATACTGTGTTATATCTAGAAGGCGAAAGGTATTTTTCATATAGAATACTTCGCTCTGTTAAAAACAGATTTGGATCTACTAATGAAATTGGAATGTTTGAGATGCAGAATGAAGGAATGATAGAAATAAAAAATCCATCACAAATATTAATTTCTGATAGGGAAGACAATCCTCCTGGTTCTGTAATTGTTGCGAGTATGGAAGGAACAAGACCATTACTTATAGAGCTTCAAGCTTTAACAACTCCGAGTGTATTTGGAATTCCTAAGAGAGCAGCAAATGGAATTGACTACAATCGATTAACAATGTTAATAGCTGTTTTAGAGAAAAAATCTAGTATGCCACTCGGCTCTCAAGATGTATATTTAAATGTTGTAAGTGGTATAAGATTAGTAGAACCTGCAGTAGATTTAGGTACAGTACTTGCAGTCGGCTCAAGTTTTAGAAACTTGCCACTACCAAAAGACATGGTTGCAATAGGCGAAGTTGGTTTAACAGGAGAGATAAGAGCCGTTAATATGATAGAAAAACGTGTGAAAGAAGCTGAAAAAATGGGATTTAAGACATGCATAATTCCAGAAAGTAACAAAAAACTATTGAAAGATAACTTCAAAATGGATATAATAGGTGTTAGGACAATAAACGAGGCTATGCAAAAAGCCGGATTGAGATAGTTCGCCCCCAAAAGGGCGTCCCTAATGGGCGAAAAAGGAGGAAGCATTTTGGCAACTACAAATAATGAGATTATTGAAGTTTTAAAAACTATTGCTCCGGGTACTCCTATAAGAGAAGGTTTGGAAAATATTCTTAAGGCAAAGACCGGTGGACTTATAGTTATAGGTGATGGCAAAGAGGTTATGGATATTGCTGATGGTGGTTTTAGGCTGGATGTTGAGTATACACCTGCTAGATTGTATGAGCTTGCCAAAATGGATGGAGCCATAATTATTAGTTCAGATTTAAAAAGAATATTGTATGCAAACACACAGTTGATACCGGAGTCGAATATTCCAACAGTTGAGACAGGAACAAGACACAGAACGGCTGAGCGTACTGCGAAACAGACTGGAGATTTGGTAATTAGTATATCTCAAAGAAGAAATATTATAACCATATTTAAGGGATATGATAGATATGTTTTAGAAGATACTGCAAAGGTTATAACCAAGGCAAATCAAGCACTTCAAACTGCAGAGAAGTATATGAAAGTATTTGATAGTAAATTGAATTTGTTGAACGAATATGAATTTAATGATATAGTAACTCTAGAAAATGTAATTGTGGCAATCCAAAGAGCTGAAATGGTTATGAATGTTGCTGATGAAGTTCAAAAATCTATATATGAATTAGGTGAAGATGGAAGATTATTAGAAATGCAGTTGGAGGAGTTGATTGGAGACTTAGAAGTAGAAGAACTATTAATGGTAAAAGACTACTTAGTTCCAACCAAAAGAAAGAAACCAGAAGTGGTATTAGAAGAAATAAAGAAGCTATCTAGAGAAGACTTGATGAAATCTCAAACTGTTGCCAAACTGTTAGGTTATGGGGATTTTGACAATTATGATGAAGTTGGAGTTTATACAAAAGGTTATAGGGTATTAAATAAAATACCAAGAATGCCAAGTAGCATTGTAGAAAATCTTGTAAAATCTTTTAAATCTTTCCAACACATATTGGCAGCCGATATTCCACAATTAGATGAAGTTGATGGAATTGGAGAAGTAAGAGCAAGAACAATAAAACAATCATTAAGAAGAATGCAAGAACAATTTGTATTTGATAATGAAATTTTATAAATTATTTCGAGTGAAAATTTTGTGAATATTATTTACAAATTAAGTTAGATATAATATAGTAATAGGCAAAATGAGGCAGAAGATTGTAATTTTTCTGCATTAGAATAATAAAAACAAGGGAGAAGCATAAAAATGAAAAATTTTGAAAAAATAATACTAATAATAATTATAATTGCAGCAATAGTTGGAATTGGATTTTTAGGATATGGATATTATCAAAAATTAACTAGAACTGTACAAAATCCAGTTGCAACAATTGAAGTTGAAAACTTTGGAACAATAAAAGTAGAATTATATCCAGATATAGCACCAAACACGGTTGCAAACTTTATAACACTTGCAAACCGCGGATATTATGACGGAAAAACTTTTCATAGAACAGTTCCAGATTTCATGATTCAAGGTGGTTCTAAAGATGGTGATGGCAAAGGAGCTCCTACAATAAGTGATATTAAAGATGAAGGCTCTACAACAGAAACATATGCAATAAAAGGTGAGTTTATAGCAAATGATTATAGTAAAAACACTTTGAAAATGAAAAAAGGTGTAATTGCCATGGCAAGGGCAGATTACAGTAACGTAAGTAGTTCTCTAACAAAAAATGGTTATAATTCAGCAGATTCGCAATTCTTTATTATGAATGCAGATAATGATAATATAAATGGATTATATGCAGGATTTGGTGAGGTTATAGAAGGACTTGATGTTGTTGATGCAATTGCAAATGTAGAAGTAGTTACAAGAGAAAGCAATGCAGATGGACAAGACAAACCGGTAGATGAACCAAAAATAACAAGCATAAGAGTTGAAACTTATGGAGTTGATTATGGAGAGCCAGAAACAATTGAACCATTCAATTATTACAATTGGTTGATGAAACAATACTCTACTACAAAGTCTTCAAATAATTAAATAAAAAATTAAATAATTGGGCAGAATAATAGCAGATAAATTTTTATTTATTTGCTATTTTTTTGTTTAAAATGTATATGTGAGAAAGGAATTGGATTGAACAATGAAAAGAAGATTATTAAAAATTTCATTAATACTAATCTTATTAGTAATATATTTTTACACATGTGCTATAACATCAATTCCTCAAAATATTGTGATAATAGAAGGAGAAAAGTTAAATCTAAAGATGGCGACAGGATTGTCGCTAATTTCGAAAAACCAAGATACAGTTTTAACTGCAAGCAATATTAATAAACAGAAAATAAGTGAAGCAGGAGTAGAAAAATTAAAATTAAGTTTATTTGGTGATATAAAATTAAAAGATGTAAATGTTGCAGTAGTACCAAAGACTACTGTAATACCGCTGGGAACGGCAATTGGCATGAAGCTGTACACAAAAGGTGTTTTAGTTGTGGGAATGTCTCAAATAAAAGATGAGAATAATGAAAAAAAGAAACCGTATGAAAATTCTGGAATAGAGCAGGGAGACACAATACTTGCGATAAATAACAACGAAGTTAGTAATACAGATGAACTTATCAAAGAGGTAAATAATAGCAACGGAAATGAAATAAAAATTAAGTATGTAAAAAATAATGAGACGCTTGAGACAAGCATAAAACCGGTAAAATCGAATAATGAATACAAACTAGGATTGTGGGTAAGAGATGCGGCAGCAGGAGTGGGAACTTTAACTTTTTACGAACCGAGTACAAATACATTTATGGCTTTAGGACATGGAATATCAGATATAGACACAGAAAAAATAGTTGATATTTCATCTGGAGAATTAATCACAGCAAATATTTTATCAATAAAAAAGGGCGTAAAAGGAACACCGGGAGAAATAAGAGGAACAATAGAAAATGGGTACAATATAGGAACGATAAATAAAAATACAAGTTTAGGCGTTTATGGAAGTGTGACGAATAAAAATTACTTAGACACATCTGGATATAGCGAGATGGAAGTGGCGACAAGAAGTGAAATACAAGATGAAAAGGCACAAATAATTTGTCAATTAGATAACAGTGGCAAGAAGACGTATGAAATAGAAATAGAAAAGATATATTTAGCAAATAATACAGATAACAAGAGCATGCTTATAAAGGTTACTGACAAAGAATTGCTAGAAAAAACGGGAGGAATAATACAAGGAATGAGTGGTGCTCCAGTAATACAAAATGGAAAATTTATTGGGGCTGTTACGAATGTACTAGTAAATGACCCAACACAGGGCTATGCGATATTTGCAGATATGATGATAAAGCAAATTAGGAGTGTGGACTAAAATATAAAAATCAGTTTACAATTTTTTATGCCAATGGTATAATGTGGGTGAAAACTAAAATTGGGGATAATGGAAAAGGAGGAAAAGCCATGAAAGAAATGATCAAAAGGACTGCAGTAGTATCTATTATTACTTCATTAATCTTTGCAGTTTTAGGAATTGTAATGATTGCAAATCCAGAAGCAGCAATAGAAATAGTAGCAGCTGTACTTGGTATAACAGTTATTGTTATAGGTGCAGAAAAAATAATAAGCTATTTTGTAATGAAGGGAAACCTAGATTTTTTCAATTATGAATTAATTTACGGAATTGTCGCAATATTATTCGGAATACTAATAATGACGCATTCAAACACATTTGCCTCTATAGTAAGAATAATAATAGGAATATGGATTGCATATGCTGGTTTAATGAAAATTAATATATCATTCAAACTAAAAAGTGCTAATATAAGCGCTTGGGCAGTTGTATTAATTCTTTCTATAATTTCATTATTAGCTGGAATACTAGTAATGTTTAGTAACACATCATCAATCGTAATATTAACAGCAGTTGTTATGATAATATATGCTATTGCTGATATAATTGATGAAATTATATTTATAAACAACGTTGATAAAATACTTGAATAATGAAAAAAGTGCTCTTCATAAAGAAGGGCACTATTTTTTCTATATACTCTTTTTTCCAAATAATAGAAAATTATAATATCGTAGCTAATATTAATATTCCAATATTATCATTATAAATTGTATTAAATTGTGATAATGGAAGCGGATTTTCACCGTAATCCTGCTTCTATGGTATAACCGGGAAGACTATAACGCTGTAGGAACCAGTCTTTATATCCAGCAAAGCTAGATTCATATGGAACATCTGCAAGAGTGTAACCACTGGCTTTTGCAAACTGCAATCCAATGCTATATGAATTTTTAGGAGCATAATTTTGAAATTGCCAATAAATTTCTTTTCCTTGTGTATGGTATGTAAGCATTATTCTAAAATTATGTGATAGTGTAAAATTGTATAAGGCTTGTGCTTCTGGTTCTGTAAGAGGAGCACTTCCAACATAGTTCATAGGGCTTGGAGACATGTAGCCCTGTGAATATTTTATTTTTTTTGCATTTTCCCATCCGGAAGGAAACTGCAAGTTTAGATCGACACCTGTGGATTTTAAAATATAGCAACCACGAAATTAATTTAATAAAATGCAGTAATCATCTATATTACAGAGTATTTCAATTTGATTGAAGTATTCTGTTTTTTTAGTGGATTTTTACGGCTAGAATTGGAGTAGTATATGAAAGAAAATCAAGAAAAGGTTGGATATTATTCTGTAATTCCTGCAACTGTTTTATATAATAAGGAACTAAAAGCAAATGAGAAGTTGCTATATGCAATAATAACATCTCTTGCTTGTAAAGAAGGTTATTGCTTTACATCTAATAAATATTTAGCAGAAAAATTAGATGTAAATCCTAAAACGATTTCAAGTTGGATTTGTGATTTAAAGAATAAAAATTTTATAGTTGTTGAACTAATTAGAAATAAAAATAATCAAATAATCCAAAGAAAAATTTATATAAATGATGTACCGTATCCATTAAATAATGTATACCAGTATCAATCAAAAAATGGACAGGCTATACATCAAAAAGTGGAAGATAATAATATAAAAAATAATATTAAAAATAATAATAAAGTAAATAGAATAAATATTTCTAATTATACAAATCAAAGAGAATATTCTGAGGAATTTTTTAATAGTTTATATGCAAATTTTAACATGTAAAAGTAAAATTACTTGCTAAAAAATTAACAACATTAGCTATTAAAAATTTATAAAATATATCTCCCAGCGGGTTAAAAAGGTATTAGGAGAAAATCTCCTAAACAGCTAAAAGGGTGTCAAAACACCAAGCTGGCGAATATTGGGCACTAAAAAATGCCAAGAATATTTGTATAAAAAATTATTTATAAATTTTTTAATTTCCTTTTTTCAATTTTAGATAATGTAATTGCAAAAAATAGATAATTTTGATAAAATAATTTTGATTTATAAAAATATAAAAATCGGAGGTAAGTAATGTATAAACTTATAGCAACTGATTTAGATGGAACATTAGTAACAGATGACAAAAATTTGACAGATAGAACTATAGAAAATGTAAAAAAGGCATTAAAGAAAAATGTAAAAATAATGATTTCAAGTGCAAGAGCTTTTTATAGACTAGAAAGATATATTGACGAATTAGATTTAAGAAGAGAAAACCAATATACAATTTGTTTTAATGGTGCAATGATTGTTGAAAATATTACTGGTGAAGTTCTATATTCAAAAAATCTAGATAAACAGGAAGTAAATGAATTAATAAGCTTAGGAAAACAATTAAATGTTCCAATTATGTTATATTCCAAAAATGCACATTGTGCAGAAGAAATACCAGAAGTTATACAGAAGAATAAAAATTCTAAAGGGTTGAATCTAAAAATTGAAAATTTTAATAAACTAGATTTTGATAAAGAAGAAAACTATATATATAAAATTGTTTTTATGGACAAACCTGAAAGAATAATAGAAATAAGAAACAATCTTTCAAAAGAAATTATCAACCAATATGAAGTAACCAGTAGCATACCTGAATATATTGAATTTGTAAAAAAGGGAATAAAGAAATCAGAGGCAATAAAATTTATTATGAATAAATGCAAGATAGAACAAGAAGAAGTAATAGCAATAGGTGATGGAGAAAATGACATAGAAATGTTAAGATTTGCGGGATTAGGAGTAGCAATGGGTAATGCTGATAACTATGTAAAAGAAAATGCTGATTATATAACTACTTCTAATAATGATGATGGAGTTGGTAATGTAATAGAAAAATTTATATTAAATGATAGGTAATGATTATAATATTGGAGAAAGTACAAAGACATGAATTGAACATACAAAAGTAAGAGGAAAAAAATAAAAAACTATTGAAAATTATTGGTTTTTATTATAATATTTATATAAAAGTAAGGAGGTATTTGATGGCTATTATTAAATCAATAGAAGAAATAATAGATAAACTTGGATATAGGAATTCAAAAGAATTATATTATTATGAAGAACTATCAAGTTTAAATGGAAAAATATCTTTACAAAATATAAAGTCAATAAAGGAAGTAAAACCATATGCTTTTTATTGTATAGAGAACAAACCTTTTGTTTTGTTTTTCGAAAAGATAAACAATGAATATGAAAGAAAAGAATTGAATAAGAAAATATGGAATATGCAAATTCCTGTTGTTGTATTTGACGATATAGATAAAATTAAGATATATAATGGAAGCAAATTAGATACTAATGAAGTTTCTATTGAGCTTTTAGAAGAAATAGATAAAAACGATTGTAATCAAGAAAAAGATTTTTCTTTTTGGAATATTATTAATCAACGATTTTGGATTAAATATAAGAAAAACTATTCAAACAAGAAATTGAATGAATTAATGTTAGAAAATATAAAGTATATTACAGAACAGTTAAAGGAAAAATATCACATAAGCTATGCTACGAGATTAATTTTAAGGATGATATTTATAAGATATTTGATTGATAAAGAAATAGACATTGACTATAAAGATTTTCCTAAAAATATAAATGAAGCTAGAGAAAAATTAATAGAGATTACAAAAGATAAAAAAGAATTATATATGCTGTTTGAACATTTAAAAGATAAATTCAATGGTAACTTATTTGAACTGAATAATGAAATATATGATGAAAATTTAAACGACGATGCTCTTAAGTTATTATCAGATTTTTTATCAGGAAAATTAGTATTAAATTCAGGTCAAATTTCTTTATTTAACATGTATGATTTTAATATTATTCCGGTAGAGTTAATAAGTAATATATATGAAATATTACTGGGAAAGGAAGTTCAAGAAAGAGATAAAGCATTTTATACACCGGATTATTTAGTAAATTATATAATAGAACAATCTATAAAGCCTTTATTAGGAAATAGCAAAAATTTAAAAGTATTAGATCCGTCATGTGGATCACGGAATATTTTTAGTACAAACTTTTAGATGTATAATAGAAAACAATTTAGATGAAAATGGTTTTATTAATGATAATGAAAAAATACAAAATATATTGAAAGATAATATATTTGGAATAGATATAAATGATGAATCTATAGATGTTACAATATTCTCATTATATTTAACTATATTAGATTATAAAAATCCAAGGACTCTACAAGGGTTTAAATTTCCAAATATAAAAAATAGTAACTTATTTATATATGATTTTTTTGACAATAAAGTAACGAAGATTTTAGAAAAAATACAATTTGATGTAATAATAGGAAATCCACCATGGGGAAGTGTTGATGGAAAACATTTAGAATATTGCATAAAAAATAATTATCCAAATGCACAGAAAGAAATAAGTAGAAGTTTTATATATAGAGTAAAAGAATTTTGCAGTACAAAAACAAAATGTTGTTTAGTTTTGCCATCTAAATTATTATATAATAGTCAGAAACCAGCAGCAGAATTTAGAAAAGTATTATTAGAAAATACAAAAATAGAAAAAATAATAGAATTATCAACCGTAAGAAATTTATTATTTAAAAATGCTAAAGCACCTTCAATAATTCTTGTTTTTAATATTGATAATACTGATTATTTAGAAAATGAAATAGAACATATATGTTTTAAACCTAATATATTTTTCGAATATTTCAATATTATAGCTTTAGAAAGAAATGATATAAAATTTATACCACAAATATTTTTAAGAGATAATGACTGGGCATGGAAAGTTTTATTATATGGAACAATTTATGATGTGGAAATAATAAAAAGAATAAGAAAGTCATATAAAACTTTACAAGATATTATAAATGAATATAAACTTATAGCTAAATCTGGAATTAGTGCAGGAGAAGGAAAAAAAGATTCAAGGCATTTTATAGGAAAAAAAATATTAGATGCAAGGCAAGATATGGATAGTTTTTTTATTAATTATGATAATATGAAAAAGTTTAATAAAATTAGTATTTATAGAGTTGCAACTAAGGAACAATTTGTACCACCATATTGTATAATTAAAAAAGGATTAGATGTTAATACATACAGAATGAGAGCTGCATACTCAGAAAAAGAATTTTTATATACAAATGGCATTTATGCTATAAAAGGTGAAAGGAAAGATACAGATATACTATTAAATATAACAGGCCTTATAAATTCATCATTATATGCTTATTTAAATTTTATGTTGGGGACTTCGGCTGGAATAGAAAGAGAACAGGGATTTTTTAAAGAAATAAAAACATTTCCATATGTATATAGTGAAGAAATCAAGAAAAAAGTAAAAGAAATACAAAAAGAAAAACAACTAAAATGGAATTTTAAAAGAGCCTCTAATGAAAAACAACTAATTAAAGAATTAGATGATATTATACTAGAAAAATTTAATTTAGAAGATAATAATTTTATTGATTATATATTAAATGTTCAGATTCCTATTATTAAAAATAAAAAAGATATTATATTAAAAGAAGTAAAAATAAATGATTTAAAAAAATATAGCCAAGTTTTTATTAAATATTTTAGCCAAATATTTAATAAAGAAAATAAATTTATAAAAGTTATAATATATCCGAAAATTGTAAATAGATTTTCTATATTTGAGTTAGTAATTTGTGATAAAAAACCAAACATTGATATAGAAATAAAGGAAAATGTTGACTATAATAAGGAAATAATGACAAAATTTTCTATTCAAAAATACACAGATATGTTTTATCAAATAAAAGATGTGGTAAACTTTGAAGAAAATTCATTTTATATAATAAAGACAAATGAATATAAAAATTGGCATCCAGCAATGGCAAATATAGATTTAGATACTATTATAGAAGAATTGCTTTCAGAGAATGGAGGCGATTGCTAAATGGCAGGTGGTTTTAAAAATAAAGAATTAAATATTCTTTTTAAAAAAAGAACTTTAGAAGAGATTATTGAGTTTGTTTTTTTATCAATGAATCATATGAAGGAAATATGCGAAAAAGAAAATATAAAAATCGAAAATAAAGAGGAAAAAATAAGAACACATTTATTAGAAAATTATCTTGATAATGATAATTTTAGAAAAAATATAGGATATGAAGTTGAAGTTTTTCCTTTAAGATTTGAAGCAGAAGTTCCAGAAAATTATAATCCGGATACCGAAAGTTACAAAGGAAGAGTTGATATAAAAGTAGTAGGATTAAATACATTTCTTAAGAACAAAAAAGATTATTATATAATAGAGTGTAAAAGAATCGATGGAACAGAAACATTGAATAAGGCTTTTGTGAAGGAAGGTATTTGTAGATTTGCTCAAGAAAAATATTCTTCATATAATAATGAAAATGCTTTATTAGGGTTTGTGATTAAAGATATAGATATTATATCAAATACTAAGAAAATAGATAAAATACAGAAAGAACAAGAAACTATAAAAGTGGAAAAAGGATTTAGTTTGGAAACTAGAAAAGATAATGATTATTTATATAGTAGTTTATATAGGATAAAGAGTGGAAATATAAAACTAAAAAGTGTGTTTTATAATTTTTCAAGTATAGTTAAATAATAATGAAAATAAAGAGTAGAACAAAATAATTTAATTCATGTATAAAACTAGATTAAAATATGTTGGATTTAATAAATACTATTACAGGAAGAAGTAAGAAATTTAGTATTTTTATTAATTTTCTTACTTCTTTAAATTTTAAAAAAATTTTGCTACATTTCAAAAATAAAAATTTTTAAATAGGTCTTGACAAAATATGTAAATGCATATAAAATATACAAAGATATACAAAGAAAGTGTGATAGCAGAGTTATTACACAGATTTACTAATTAAGAAAAAGTATTAGCAAAAAGTTAAGTAATAATGTGGTAATATTATATACCACATAGAAATTGTAATGGTAAATATTTGAAAGCCAAAAGTTGCATATATAACACCTAATAGTGTGAAAACATTATTGGGTGTCTTTTTTATGCAAAAAATATTAAAACAGCTTCGCTTTTACTATGAGAAGTGGGCTTATATATAGAGGCGGTTAAAAAGTACATTGACAAACACACTTATTTTAAGTGTCATATCAAGCCATTTTCTTTAATATTCTGTATTAGATATTTTTATTAAGAACAGTTAGGAGATGATGCAAATATGTGTGAAAAAATCAAAAATACAAAAGATAAGTCAGAGTTTAATACATATTGTATATTTACAGAAGAAAATCAGGAAGTGAAAGAAACAATAGGATTAATTTTTAAAGAGTATTTAGAAAATTTAAAAACACAAATAAAGTAATTATTATTGACTATTGCAAAATATTTTTGAGTACGTTACAATTTAAACATAGATGATTACGGATAGGAGGTCAGATGCTAGATTTAAAAAGTCATAACTTTAAAGTTGGAATTTATATCAGATTATCTAGAGAAGATGGCGATAAACAAGAAAGCGAAAGTATCGGTAATCAAAGAAATATTTTGCAAAGATATGTAAAGGAGAATGAGTTATGTTTTGTAAAAGAATATGTTGATGATGGAGTAAGTGGTACAACATTTGATAGACCTGGATTTAGTGAAATGAAACAAGATATTGAAAATGGAACTATTAACATGGTCATAACAAAAGACTTATCAAGACTAGGAAGAGATTACATTAAAACAGGATTTTATATAGAAGATTATTTTCCCAAAAATAATGTTAGATATGTAGCAATAACAGATGGTATAGATACATATCTAGACAGCACAAATAATGATATAACACCTTTTAAAGCAATTATGAATGATATGTATGCTAAGGATATTTCAAAGAAAATTAGAAGTGTTTATAAAGAGAAACAAAGGCAAGGAGAATATCTTTGTAGTACAACTGCTTATGGTTATAAAAAGCATCCTAGTATAAAAAACAAATTAGTTGTAGATAGAAAAGTACAAAGTATTGTAGAAAAAATTTTTGATATGTATGCCCATGGTCATGGAAGTAGTGAAATCGTAAATTATTTAAACAGCAATCAATATTTATCTCCATCAGGCTACAGAAAAACAGGTCTCGTTCAAGATGAAAACAAGACAGAATATAACTGGAATGAAGTAACACTATGTAATATGCTAAAAAATGAGGTATATATTGGAAATACAGTACAAAATAAAAAATCTGTTATATCGTATAAGGTAAAGAAAATAAGACCAGTAGAAAAAGAAAATCAAATAAGAGTAAATAATACACATGAACCTATTGTCGACAAAGATACATTTGATAAAGTACAATGTATTCTTAAAAAAAGAGGAACAAACACCAAACTTAAATATGATTATTTATTACGAGGATTAATTTATTGTTATCATTGCAAAAGAAAATTACAAATAGTTTTAAAGAAAAACTCTAAAAGAAATTCAAAACCACATCCATATATAACTTGTAGTGATGCAAAAGAAAGAGGTTGCTATTCACTAAACATGAACTACGAGAAGTTAGAAAAACATATTATTGGTATAGTAGAAAAGATATGCAGAATATATGCAGATAAAGAAGTTTTTACAAGAGTTTATGAAAAATATCAAAACAAAACTCTTGATATTCGAGAAGGTTATAGAAATAAACTATCTCAAATTAATAAATCCATAAATGAAATAAATAGTGACTTAGATAAGATGTACATGGATAAATTGAGAGGTATTTTACAAGAAGAAGATTATATTAGAGTTTCACAAAAATTAAATTTTGAAAGGACAAAATTGAATGAACAAAAGAAGGAATTAGAACAAAAAATAAATCAAACAGAAGAAAAAGTAAGTATTAAAGATAAATCAAAAGAAGAAAAAGAGTTAGATAAATTAATAGAAGAATTTTTAAAATTAGAGAAAATTGATAAAATTTATTTATATAGATTAATCAATAAAATAGAAATCGATAAAGACAAAAATGTGTACATATATTTTAATTTTTCAAAACTAAATTCTATTAATGAAAATCTAGATGAATTTATAAAAATTGAAGAATTAATAAATGAAAATCAGAAGCGCAAAGTCGTGTAATTTCAGCAGTTACAAGGCTTTGCAAATTGGTTGGAAGTTTTTTAAATCCACACCGTTAATGTTTGCTTTCCATCCACTTGGAAATGGAATGTCTGGATATTTTCTTGCTATGTAACGTGCATATGTGTAAGCATTAGAATTAAAATTTAGTGAGCCATTTACTAGATTTACTCCATCAGGATTCAACATTGGAACAATGTATAATGTACATTTAGTAAGAATATTTTTTACATTATAACCATAAATATTTGAATTTCTGTTATAAGCCACACACATATTTTCAAGAAATGTCATAAGTAATGTTGAAGTTATCCATTCGTTGGCATGTGTTGTCCCACAATAGAATACTTCTTTAGGACCAGTACCGAATCTTGATACAATAAATAGGAACGCCAAGTACACTGTAACCAATGGTAATAACCTTAATAAAAGGATATCTAATAATTAATGAGTTTATGTTATCTTTTAACAATTTAGAATTATATTTAACAGATGAATCTACAATCATAATACCTCCAAAAAAATTGTAATTGTTAAAATATATTACAGTATTTGAAAAAATATGTGTCAATAGTTTATTTCAACACAAAATAATATTTTACACTAATCTTATCACAAGTTATTCATAAGAGATAGAATAAATTATTGAAATAAATATAAAATAATGATAAAATTATGATAACAAAATAAGGAGGAAATTTGATATGATTAATATAAGACCAGTATCAGACTTAAGAAATAAATATCCAGAGATAGAGGAATTAGTTTTAAAGGAGAATGAAGCAGTTTATTTAACAAAAAATGGTTATGGCTCAATGGTTGTTATGAGTTTAGAAAAATATGCTAAATTGATGAGTAACAAAGAATATGAAGATTATATTGAAAATGAATTAGATGAAGCAGATAGAGAGGCCGAAGATCCAAATACGAAATATTATTCCCATGATGAATTTAAGAAAATGGCTAGGAGGATACTAGATGGCGAAGAATAAATATACAATAAAGTACACAGAGACATTTGTAAATCAGTTTAATAATATTTTAAAATATTTTATATATAAGCTTCAAAATAAAATTGCAGCTGAAAATTTATATGAAGAAGTAATAAAAGAAATAGAAAAGAGAAGCGAATATCCTGAAAGTTTTGAAAAATATAATTCTAAGAAAAAAAGAAAAAATACATATTACAGAATTTATGTGAAGAATTACACTATATTCTATACAATAAAAGACAATGCAATGGAAGTTAGACGAATTTTAAGTAGTAGAAGAAATTTTGATAAATTAATATAAGGAAATGAAAAAATATGTTGACAATTAAAAATTTGAATGTTATCTTTTTATTTGTATAATTTAAGTAAAAAATGAGAAATGTAATATTAGGAGAATATGATGATAAAAATAAATGTAAAAAAGATAGTAAAAATTTTAGCGATATTTATAATTATAATGATAATGTGCTTATGCTGTACGGTACAAGCCGCAACGAATAAAAATGAACAAGTTTCAAATTTAATTGAAGATGTGACAGATGAGGAAGAGGTATCTACAACAATAAAGGATTTAATACTTACAATAAATTCAGAAGGAATGAGCAAATCACTGCTTGCAGAAACAATCAATTTATATTCGCAACTTACTAAGACATATACAAATAATGAGATTGCTAGTATGATAGAAGAAAACAAAAAGTACCTAGAGCAGGAAAATGTTGCTATGGACAATGTAAACACAGTTGTTACTTTTCTAAAGAGTGTGGACAGTAATCAATTAAATAAAGTACTACAACAAGTTGATGTTGACAAAATAGCTAATAAAATAAGCAATGGGGCAAGTATTCAATCTATATTAAAAGACATTACGGGAAGCATGAGTGCTGTTGAAAAGGTAAATTTCGTAATGGATATTTTATTATCTGCTTATGTAGTAAAAAATGTTTTAATTGTTTTAGTAGTGTTATTTGTATACAGAACTTTGTTAAGATGTGTTATATACAAGAAGGCTCATAAAAAAGCATGGGCACCATTTATACCAATATACAGAAATGTAGTAATGTTGAAAATATGTGGAATGAGCCCATGGTGGTTGCTACTTTTGCTAGTTCCGGTTTTAGGGTGGATTATATTATTTGTAATATCTGTTGCAAGTAAATTTATGCTAGCAGAAGCATTTGGGAAAGGTACAGGTTTTGCATTTGGATTGTGGCTGTTAGCACCAATATTCGAAACCATTTTGGTATTTTCAAGAAAAACTAAATATATTGGATTTGAAGAAGAAAATGAAGAATAATTGTAAATATTTACAAAAAGCTTGAACTTTTCGTTTTTATGTGATATAGTGGCAATGGTTGAAAAACCAATTTAATTATTTAGTAGATATTTTCCTTCTTAAAAGGTACAGTGTCAAAAAATATTAAATCGAAATTTTAAGAAGGAGGTAAATAAAATGGCAGACAAAACTTTAGTATGCTCAGATTGCGGAAATGAGTTTGTTTTCACAGAAGGTGAACAAGCTTTCTACGCAGAAAAAGGTTTCACAAACGAACCAAAAAGATGCCCAGAATGCAGAAAGGCAAGAAAACAACAAAGATATAACAAAAATCAAGAAAACTAGTTGTTAAACATGAATAAAATAAGAAAAAAATGGAATACTATAAAATAGGATTCCATTTTTTGCGTTTATTAAAATGCAATTATTTTGAAGTTTTATCTTCTTTAGCAGAATCTGTTGCTGGTTCAGTCTCATTAGCAGTAACGTCAACAGTTAATTCTGATGTACAGTGAGGACATCTTGTTGCCTTGTATTTTATTTCTGTTAAGCAGTAAGGGCAAATCTTTGTCTCTGGCTCTACAGGAGCTACAGGTGCTTCTTCTTTTTTATGTTTCTTAAATCTACCTTTTTTGTCGATAGAATGAACAAATTTATCATTCAATTCTTTTAATTTTTCAGGATGATTTAATTTGTTAATATATCTTACAACTAAGAAGATTGAGAAAGATATTATTAAAAAGTTTACTATTGTGGTTATGAAATTTCCGTATTTTATTGAGGCTCCACCGACTGTAAGCACCATATCAGAAAAATCAATCTTTCCAATTAAAATAGAAATACATGGCATTATAATATCTTCAACTAGTGATGTTACAATTTTTTGGAAGGCTGCGCCAATTACAACACCAACTGCTAGGTCTACAACATTACCCTTCATTGCAAATTCTTTAAATTCTTTTAGCATAATACATACCCCTTTACAATTATATTATGAAAAAAGAATACAACAAACAACAAAAAATGTCAAATTTCAACAAAAAATACAAAATATAAAGGGGAAATACTTGAAATCAAAAATCAATCGTGATATAATGTCAAGCGATTATTGAGGAAAAGAGGAATAATTAAAATGAAAAGTTTAAGAAAAACTAAAATTGTAGGAACAATAGGACCTGCTTCTGAAAACAGATTAGAAGAATTATTCGATGCAGGATTAAATGTTTGTAGAGTTAACTATTCTCACGGAAGCTGGGATGAGCAAAAGGAAAAGACTGAAGCAATATTAAAAATAAGAGAAGAAAAAGATCTTCCAATTGCTTTATTATTAGATACAAAGGGCCCAGAAATTAGAACTGGAATGCTTTATACAGGAAAAAATACAAAAATTCAATTAAAAGATGGACAAAAATTCACATTATATAACGAAGATGTAACAGGAAACGAAGAAGGAGTTTCTGTAACATACAAAGAATTATACAAAGACGTTGTGCCAGGAACAAAAATATTAATCGATGATGGTGCAATCGAATTAAAAGTTGACGAAGTTGTTGGAAAAGATATAATAACAACAGTTGTACATGGAAATGGCTTAGGAAGCAGAAAAACTATGAACTTACCTGGAACAATAATAAGATTACCAGGTCTTGCTGATAAAGACATAGCAGATTTAAAAACAGCATGTGAACATGGTTATGATTACATTGCATTATCTTTTGCTAGAAATGAAGAAGATATAAAGAATGTAAGAAAAATACTAGATGAAAATGGTGGAAAAGATATTCAAATATTAACAAAAGTTGAAAATGTTGAAGGTCTTTCTAACTTAAATCAAATAATTGACTTAGCAGATGGACAAATGATAGCTCGTGGTGATATGGCTACAGAAACAGATTTCACAGAACCACCAGTAGTTCAAAAGAAAATAATCAAACTTTGCAACAAAGAGTGCAAACCAGTAATAACAGCAACACAAATGCTAGAATCAATGACACATCAACCATTACCAACAAGAGCTGAAGCAAGTGATGTTGCAAATGCTGTATATGATAGAACAGGTGCAATAATGCTTTCAGGAGAATGTGCACAAGGTGATTACCCAGTAGAATGTGTTAAAACAATGGTTAAAATAGCAAACAGAGTTGAACCAGAAGTTAACTACTGGAAGAGATTTGACGAAAATGATGATGTTGAATTAGATACATTAGCAAAAAATGTAGCTTATGCTACATGTGTAACAGCTAAAAACATGAAAGCAGATGCAATAGTATGTTATACACATTCAGGAAGTACAGCAAGAAACTTAGCAGGGCTTGGAGCAGGTTGCCCAATACTTGCTATAACAGACAATAAGAGAACATTCCATCAATTAGGTTTAGTATGGAACGTAACACCAGTATTTGTTGATGCTAAAGAAACAATAAACAAAACAATAGAAGCAGGTATTGAAAAATTAAAATCAAAAGAAATACTAGAAAAAGGTGACTTAGTAATAATAGCTGGTGGAGACCAAATAATGAAAGATACAGAATCATCAGTAAACAAAACACTAGGTGGAGTATTAAGAGTATAATTAAATTTATAATATGAGGACGGAGAGCAATCTTCGTTCTTTTTTTTGTTAAAAAACAATAACTTCACCCCCAAAGGGGCGTCCCTAATGGGCAAAAGTAACATTTATTTGCATGGTAACATAAAATGTACTAAAGCGTGTAAAACATGCTTGTATATATAAAGGAGGAAGAGAAAATGTACAGATGCTGTAATAAAAAATGTTGCACATGTAATAATGAAGAAATAAGCCCAATTGACGAATCTTGTATGGATGTACAAGATACTGATTGTGAATGCAACTGCTGTTGCAATGCTAACAATAATGGCGGATGCAGTTGTAGCTATAACAATATGAGTGAATGTGCATGCGGATTTGATGAGCAAGAGAGTGTGTTCCCATTAAACCCAATGCTTGGCCAAAGTTATGTGCCAATGCAAAAAATGACAAACGTATTTACTCCAATATGTGGATTAAAGAATGGAAGTTTGTTTCCAGAGCTAGTAAGCCCATATTATCCTTGCCAAAGCGTGGAGGATATTGAATATTTAAAGAGTAGAAACGAGATAGGAAAGGGGTGCAACACATGTTCTTAAATAATATGAATAGCTGTTCAAATACAGATTTAGAAGATTGCAAATATGAGCCAACAGGGATAAATGCTCAATTTGGATATAATACAGCAAATTTGATGACTAAGGAAAATTGCTGTACAAACAAAGATTGCTGTGACAAAAATAATGCAATAAGAGATGAAATGATGTGTAAGATTAGAGCTTTAAAATTTGCTGTAACAGACATTGGAGAATATTTAAACACCCATTCAGATGATAAAAGAGCAATTTGCTTACACAGAGAATATTGCCAAGAATTAAGAGATTTATCAGACAAATATCAGAGAATGTATGGCCCACTTAGCATTTATTTCCCTTGCAATAGCTGGAGATGGCTAGAAGAACAATGGCCATGGGAAAGGAGTGAAGAGTAATGTGGACATATAACAAAATGCTACAATATCCAATAAATATAAAAAATAGAAACCCTCAAATGGCAAAGGTAATAATATCGCAATATGGAGGACCTGATGGAGAACTTGGAGCTGCTTTAAGATATTTATCTCAAAGATTTGCAATGCCAAGTCAAATTGCGAAGGCAACGCTTAACGACATAGGCACGGAGGAGCTGGCACACCTTGAGATGGTAGGAACTTTGGTGCACCAATTAACAGAAGGAGTTTGCCCAGAAGAATTGAAAAAAGCAGGATTAGGTCCATACTATACAGACCATGGAGTTGATGTTTACCCTCAATCTGCTGCAGGAGTTCCATTTGATGCAAATTGCTTAGCATGCAAAGGTGATGTAATTGCAAATTTACAAGAAGACCTAGCAGCTGATAAATAAGATTTTAAGTGCAACCTTTAAACAAAAAAGTTATAAAAAACCTTGAATATACTGAAATAAATAGTGTTTTACAAGAAAAAAGTATAAAATGTTGCACTAAGAAGATTACTAATCTAAATAGTCTACGAAAGTGCAACCAAAATAATAAATGTTTATATTGAATTAAATGCTACATAAATAGGCATTACCGAGAAATAGGTAATGTTTATTTTTTTACAATAAAAGTAAAAAAATAGAGCAAAAAATACTAAAATTAAAATAGGTCTTAAAAATATACCTATTTTAAAAAGTAGTCAAAAAGGACAAAAAAACATAAAAAACAAAGAAAAATTAAGTAAAGAGGTGATAAAAATGTGGCAATTTATTTTGGGAGTTTTTGTAGGTGCAAATATTTCATTATTTTTATATGCAATTATATTAGCAGGAGCAAGGAGTGAGAAAAATAATGAATGAAGAACACAAAGCAAATTACTATGCAATGATACCAGCATACATAAGATATAATAATCAATTAAAATTTGCTGAAAGGCTAATGTATGGAGAAATAACAGCATTAAGTAATAAGGAAGGATATTGTTTTGCGAGTAATAGATATTTTGCTAATTTATATGGAGTTAGTCAAAGCACAATATCAAGGTGGATTTCTCATTTAGCAGAATTAAATAGTATAAAGGTTGAAGTTATAAGAAATGAAAAAAAAGAAATCATTGAAAGAAGAATATATTTAACGGATACCCCCTATGTGCAAAATTGCGTATACCCCTATATGCAAAAAAATCAACAGCCTATACGCAAAATGAGCAAAGATAATATTATAAATATTAATATGTTAGATAGTTTATATAATTATATTATAAATAAAGAGAAAGAAATTCCAAAAGAATTTCAAGGGTATGAAAATCAAATATTAGACATTTTAGATAAATATGAAATGATATATCCTATTGAATTGCTAAATCGTATGTCAGAGGACAATATAGAGAAAATAAAGGTGATTAGTTATGCACTTGCATTAACAGTAAAAGATAATGTTGATTATTTATTATACAAAATGAGCAGAGAGAAAATATTAAGTTTATACATCGAATGTAAAAATAGAGAAAAAGAAAATGAAAATACAGAAAATCAAATAATGAGTTTTACAAATTATTTTTATAAGAGTTTAAAAGGTCAGCTATTAAATAGCAAAGGGCCTTATTTTTTTGAACCTAAAATAGAAGAAAATGAAGAAGGAGAGGAAATATAAATGAGAAATGCAAGATTAAATTTTGTTGATGAAACATTTGGAGAAGAAGTGGAATGCTTAATTATTTGGGATGATGAGGAATTTATTACTATTACTATTCAAAATGAAAGCATTTATATAAAGAAATATAAAGACATAAAAGAATTTATTAAAGAATCAATAACAAATAAAAGCGAACTAGATTTTTTGAGAAATTTAGTAGTGGAACAAGAAAAAGATTTAGAGAAATTGGAGGAAAAATTAAAATGGACAATAAAACAAGAAAAACATTAAATTTTGACGGAGATAAACTGTTTTTAGAGGTATCTCAATATAGAAGTAATATGAATTTAGCAATTGTAGCTTATACCGAAGAAGAACCTTATGGAGATATAACAATAAATTTACCAGGAATGTGGCTTGAAGATAATGAAGGATTTATAAATTCATATACTAAAAGTGGAGGACTTGAGAAAGCATTAATTGAAAAAGGAATTATAAAAGAAGTTCAAGGAACACATAAGTATAATTATGGAGAATATGATTTAGTTACTTTTGATTTAGAAAAATTGAAGGAATACGATCCAGATGGTGTAGAAAAATATGAGCAATATATTGGAGAAGAAATAGAAGAAGAATAAGAAAAAATTTACAAATGAAAAATAATAAAGGAAGTACAGAAGATGAAAGTTGATATATATAATACAGATAAAAAGTATAATGTTATTTATGCTGATCCACCATGGCACTATAATACCTGGAGAAATGGAATGGGAACAGCAGAAAAGCATTATCCAACAATGAAAATTGAGAAAATATTAGCAATGAAAGACACTATTCAGAAAATATCTGAAAATGATTGTGTCCTTTTTTTATGGGTTACTTTTCCTTGTTTGTTAGATGGACTAAAAACAATGAAAGAATGGGGATTTAAGTATAAAACGTGTGGATTTACATGGGTAAAGAGATATCCAAAATGTGATAAATGGGTATTGGGTTTAGGACATTGGACTAGGTCTAATGCGGAATTGTGTTTGATTGGAACTAAAGGGACAATTCATCGAAAATCAAAAAAAGTACAACAAGTAGTTGATACACATAGAGAAGAACATAGTAAAAAACCAGCTATTGTAAGAGAAAGAATAGTTGAACTTGTTGGAGATTTACCACGAATAGAACTATTTGCAAGGCAAACTACTGATGGTTGGGATTGTTGGGGAAATGAAGTTTAATTAAAAAATACGAAAGAAAAGGAAGTTGAATACAAATGATAAGATTATTAAGTTTATTTTCAGGAATAGGAGCATTTGAAAAAGCATTACAGAATTTAAAAGTTCTGTATGAATTAGTGGGATTTTCGGAAATAGATAAATTTGCAATAAAATCATATTGTGCTATTCATAATGAAGAGGAAACAAAAAATTTAGGAGATATAAAATTAATTAAAACAGATAATTTAAAACAAATTGATTTTATGACTTGGCGGATTTCCTTGTCAAGATATTAGCATAGCGGGAAATCTAAAAGGAATTGAAAAAGGAAAAACTAGAAGTGGACTTTATTATGAGGGGTATAGAATATTAAGAGAGGTTAAGCCTAAAGTTAGCATTATAGAAAATGTAAAAAATTTAACTAGCAAAAGATTTAAAAAAGAATTCGCTAGTATTTTAAAAGATATAGAAGAGGCAGGTTATAATAATTATTGGCGAGTATTAAACGCAAAAGACTATGGCATACCACAAAATAGAGAAAGAGTATTTGTAATATCTATTAGAAAAGATATTGACAAATGCTCTTTTAATTTTCCCGAAAAACAATTTTTAAAAATAAGATTAAAAGATTTGTTAGAGGAAAATGTAGATGATAAGTATTATTTATCCAATAAAGCAATAGGTAGATTAGTAAGACATTCAAATAGAATTATTAGAAAACAAGAAAATCCTAATATAAGCAGTTGCTTGATGGCAAATTATTTTGCTATGGGCGGAAGAAATCAACAATATATAAAAGATGATAAAGCAACTAGAATTTGTGGAATATATGATGAACGAAATAAAAGACATCAAGCAGGAAGTATATATGATAAAAATGGTGTTTCTCCAACAATAACAACATCAACAGGAGGACACGTTCAACCATATATACTTGTGAATGAAGGAACAAAAAAAGGATATACAAAAGCATTTGAAGGAGATTCACTAAATGTATCTTATCCACGAAATATAAATAAAAGAGGAAGAGTAGGAAAACAAGTTTCACAAACTATATTGGCAAGTAATATGAATATGGCTACATTGGAAAAAACAGATAAACCAATTTGTATAAATAATAATAAAGAACAACCAAGTTTACAAGATAGAATATATGATACTAAGGGAATTTCAACAACTATTACAACAGGAAATTTTAGACCTAATATTGCAGAAACAACGAAAATGCCAATGTTTAATCCATATAATAAGTCAGAGATAAAAGAAATAGCACCAACTCAAACGAGAAATTGCGGAAATATAAATTCAAGTGCAGCAGTTTTAATAACTGAAGATGGAAAGTATTGTTTTAGAATTAGAAAATTAACACCAAAAGAATGTTGGAGATTAATGCGGATTTTCAGATGAAGATTTTGAAAAAGCAAAAGCTGTACCAACATCAGATACACAACTATATAGACAGGCTGGAAATTCAATAGTTGTAAATGTATTGATGGAATTGTTTAAAAAATTAATATTTGAGGATTGCATAAATGATAAATTTATATAATGCAGATTGTTTAGAAAAAATGAAAGAAATTCCAGCCGAAAGTATTGATATGATTTTATGTGATTTACCTTATGGAGTTACTAGATGTGAATGGGACAAGAATATAGATTTAAAAAAACTATGGAATGAATATGAAAGAATTATAAAAGAAAATGGTGTAATATGTTTATTTGCTCAAACTAAATTTTATTACGAGTTGTTGAATAGTAATCCAAAGTTATTTAGATATGATCTTATATGGGATAAAGTTTTAGTAAGTGGATTTCTAAATGCGAATAGACAACCATTAAGAAGACATGAACAAATTGCAATATTTTATAAAAAGCAACCTAAATACAATCCACAAATGGGAGAAGGAAAGCCATTGCATGGAAAAGGAACAACGACTAAGATAAAAAAATGTAATGTATATGGGAAATTCAATAAGTTACCAGATGTGAGAAAAGGAACAACTGAAAAATATCCGACGAGTATATTAAGATTTCCTAAGTTACATTCAAGTCAGATGTTATATCCAACAGAAAAGCCAATAGAACTACTGGAATATTTAATAAAAACATATACAGATGAAGGAGAAGTAGTTTTAGATAATTGTATGGGAAGTGGAACTACAGGAGTTGCTTGTAAAAACACAAATAGAAACTTTATAGGAATTGAAATAAATAAAAATGCGTTTGAAATAGCAAAAAAAAGATTGAATTTTAAGGAGAATTGTGTATGAGTAGTCAAGAAAAAGAAAGTTATAAAGATTATTTAGTAAGAACAGTAACACAAGAAATTGGAAATATTTTTAATCAAAAGATGGATGAAGCAAAAAGGGAACTTAAAGATATTAATTATAAACTTGCTTTAGAGAATACAGAAGAAATATTGAAAAATTATAAAAAATTAAAGGATCATATAACTATGACTGATGAAGAAAAAAAGGAGCTGTTAGGAGAAACACAAGAATATCATGACAAGCAAATAGAAAGTATAATGACTGGTTTGTTTTCAGAAAATGAATTATACCTAGAAAGTTTGTTAAAGAATCGTTGCAAAACAAAGATGTTTTTAGATTTTATAGATGGAATATTACAAGCTTATTTAAAAAACAAAAGTGATGACAAAATTGAAAAAAGAAAGAAAATTATATTAAAAGAATTATATATGAAAGGGAGAAAACAGTCAGAATTTATATATGAATTTTATGAAGTTGATAGAACTTTTTATACAGATAAGGACAAGTTGATAAAAGACCTTGCTCCTTATTTTTTTGGAATAAAAGGAATCAATATATAAAGCTCTGAACAATAAAGTTCAAAGGCAGGATAGCAATACAGAGAGTATTGCTTATATACATAGAAAAACAAGTTTTCTAGCTCTCTGTAATTGGTAAAAAGATACAGAGAAAGTACAGAAGTTATTTATTCAGAAGATAAGTTAAATCCAATGGAGGAAAGAAAATATGGGAAGAAAAAATAAAAGGAAGAAACCTAATATAACGAAATATTTGTGCATTTATGGTCGACTGGCAAGAAAAAATAATTCAGTAGCATATTGTAAATTACATAAATGTTATTTAGAGCCAAAAGATATTGCAGAGAAAAAATGCAATTATAAAAGATGCAAACATAAGCAAGAGCTGTAATAAATTGGAGGAAGATACAAATGGAAACTAATCAATTACTAATTAACTATTATAAAAAAGAAGAAATCAAAAAAGTAAAACAAAGACAAATGGAAGGATTGTCAAATAATGAAATAATAAATTTAGCAAATAAAACTTACATAACTGAAGAAGAAATAAAATCATTGTTAGGAATTGAAAATGAGGAAAAAAATATAAATGATGAAAGTGATTTTATTATTGAAGATGAAGAAATAGAAAACAATAAAATAGTTATGATTAATGAAAAAAATCTAGAAAATTATCCTAATCAGCCATTTAGTTTGTATGAAGGCGATAAGAAAAAAGAGATGATTGAAAGCATAAAGTTAAATGGAATTATGCAACCACTAATAGTAAGACCATTAAGAAATGGAAAGTATCAAATATTAGCAGGTCATAATCGTAGAATGTGTGCTAAGGAAATTGGAATAAATGAATTGCCTTGTATAATAAAAAATAACTTAAGCGAAGATGAAGCCAAAATTTATTTAATAGATACAAATTTATGCACAAGAGATAATATATCTCCAATTGAAAAAGCTAAAGCATATAGAATCAAGTATGATACATATAAGAAAAGAAAAATACAAACATCTGTAATAGAAGAAATAAAGAGAGATAATAATGGATTAAGAGCAGAATTAGCTAGAGAAGAAAAAACAAGTAATGGCACAATTCAAAGATATTTAAGATTAACATATTTAATACCAGAACTCCAAGAATTAATAGAACAAGGAAAATTAAGTATTAACTTAGGAGAAAAAATTAGTTTTATTCCAAATGAAGAGCAGAAGATATTAAATGAAATGATTTTGAATAAAGAAATAAAATTAAATGAAAAACTGATAAGGAAAATAAGAAATACATTAGCTATAAAAAAATTGGATAAACCAGGTCAACATTTATCAAAAGAAGAAATAATAGATGTAATAGGAGATAAATCAAAAATAAAACTAGATATTATTGAAAACATTACTATTACATTTAGTAAAGAAGAAGTTATGAGATATTTCAGGGATTACAAATATGAAAGTGAAATTAAGGCATATATAGTTAAAAAATTAGAAAATACTTAGGTGGGATTTCTGTATTTTCTCTGTATATTTTTGCAAATTACAGAGAACTAGAAAACTTGTTTTTCTATGTATATAAGCAATACTCTCTGTATTGCTATCCTGCCTTTAAAGTTTTTATATATAGAATAAATTTTATAAGGAAAATTAGATAGTATGAGTAATAAAGAAATAGAAATTAAAAAAATATATGTCAATTCAAAAGAACAATTTGAAAAATTATATAATTCTAATGCTTTGACATTATTAGGATTAGATGATACAGAAAAAAATTTGTATAGTTTTGCAAAATGGATAAAAAATTTATCAGAAGTATCTAATCCTTTAAGTATGTATATCATAAAAGGAAAGCAAATGAATGAACAATATGGATTAAGTGGAAAAAATAAATATCAAGATGAGCTTAGAATAGTTTGTGTAGATTTGGAAGATATAAAACAGGTACATAAAATAATAATGCCACGTTTTGCAATTAATGGAAGATGGTTTAATGATGTTGTAGATAATGATGTATATAGAGAGGGTAGAGAGGAAATAAAACCCAAATGTGCTTTAATAGGCGAAAATGGAAATATATTTAACTTGATGGGGATTGCATCAAGAACATTAGAAAAAAACAATATGAAAGAAAAAGCCAAAGAAATGAGAGATAGAATAACATCAAGTAATAGTTATGATGAGGCACTAAGCATTATTGGAGAATATGTAGAAATTACTGATCAAAGTAGTTTAGATGAAGAAGAATATGAGTAAATTTTATGAAAGGAAAGCAAATGGAAGAAAAACAAAAAATTAACAGAAAAACAAAAAGTGAAAAAATATTTGCAGTTATTCCAAAGGATTTAAAAGAAAGAGTAATTAGATATAAAGCAAAAACCAATATGAGTGAAAGTGAAATTGTAAATGTTGCGTTAAATGAATTTTTTAAAGTAAAAATATTAAAAGATGATATGGACGATATTGCCGAATTAATGGGAAAAGCAATAGATAGTAAGTTGGGCAAGAAGTTTGAAAGAATGATAATGCTAATTGCAAAAGCTGGTAAATCATCTTATGCATCATTGTTTTTACAAGCGTATTTTTTATCTAAAGTGTGTGAAACAGAAGAAAGTAAAGAATTTTTAAAAGAAAAAATAGAATTAGCAAATAAATTAGCTTATGGAGTTATAAAAAATAAATTTTTAGACGAAGACATTAGACAAATGATACCAGATGATTTAGATTTTGATAATATGGAGCAGTAACAATGGATATTGATAGGTTTAAAGGTGGAATAATATTTAATTGGATGAACAAAACTGAAATATATAATAAATATAATGGATTTGGAAAAAAGCAAAATGTTCAATCATATATAGATAAATTGCACGTAGATTATATTGCAACTAGAAAAGGTGTAGATAAAAGTGCCAATACACATGGATTATTTGGTAATATATTAGGTACGGATAATGTGGAAATATTAGAGTTGGAGGATATAAAAAAATATATTCAAGGAAAATCAAATGAAAATATAGATATATTTAAAACAGTAATATCCTTAAGAGAAGAAGATGCTATGCAATATGGATTTTTAAATCAAAAGGCTTGGAAAAATTTATTACAAGAGAGAACTTTTGAAATTGCAAAAGCTTTCAAAATTCCTATTAATGACATGGAATGGGTTGCTGCATTTCATGCTAAAAAAGGACAACCACATTGTCATTTAGTAGTATGGAATAAAAATCAAGATTTGTCAGTTAAGAGGAAACCATATATTTTTTATAATGATATGAGAAAAGTAATTGCTAAAGGTGTATATAAGGAAGAATTAGAGGCAGAGTATAATGTTAAAGATATTTCTAAAAAAGAATTGGGAAAACTATCACAAAAAGAATTTGAAAAATTAAAAGAAAATATGAAAGAACTCTATAATAATAAAGAATTAGTTATAAGAGCAATTGAAACTGAAAAAACAGAAAATATTATCAATGAAACATTAGATAATATGAAGATTGGGCAAAAATTATATATAGCCAATAAAACAGATCCAGATAATTATACAGAAATATTAAAAAAAGATGAAACAAACTATGAATTTAAAAATATTGGAGATAAAGCAATATTGTATAAAGATAATACATATTTAGAGGCTGTTTCATTTTTAAGTAAGTTTAATAAATTAATAGTAGTAGAAGATAAGAAAAGTTTAGAAAAATTTATAAAAGATGTCAAAAATGAAGAAAAAAGTATAGATGATGAGCTAAAAGAGATTATGCCAAGTAGTTTTAATATTCCGATACTGACAAGTGAAATAAAAAGCGAAAATTTAGAACAGATAGTGAATAAAATTGCAAAATTAGAAAAAGTTTCTGATTCATTTAAAAAGGGGTATATATATAAATACCAAGAACCAGAATGTAAAAGAATAATCAATGAAATTTCAACATTATTAATCAATTCCAACGAAGAATGCAAAGAAAAGTTTAGTAACTATGTAAATACTTGTATAAGAATAGATAAGATATTACAAAAAGTAAATACATATAAAGACTATGAAAATATAAAGAATAAAGCAAAAACAGAAATGATTAGAAAAGTAGGAAATCAATTGTTAAAAACTATAAAAGAAAGTAAAAAGGAAAATTATATAAATAGATGTCAAGAATGGAAAGAAAAAAGAGAATATTGGGATAGAAAGAATAAAGAACACGAAGAAAAACAAGGAGAATTTGAAGCTAGACACGAATTATATGAAAGACAACTCCAAGAAATTAATATTAGAAATTTGGCAAAAGATGTATATAAAATTTTAGCAGAGGAAAATATGTCAAAAAATCAAACTCTAAAAAGGATAACAAAAACATTTGGTGATTTATCAAAAAGAGAAATAAAGGAAATAATAAGAAAAAATAAAGATGCTGGATTTGATTGGTATCATGAAATGTAAGGAGAAAGAAATATGGGAATATTAAATAATATAAAAACAAAATTTATAAAACAAAGAGAAGAGAATATTGAAGAAAGCACAAAGAAGATAGAAAAAATAGAAAAGATAGAAAAATGTAAAATAATTTTTAGCAATCAAAATATTTATGCTATACAGTGCATGGATAGAAAAGATTCATTTATAATTATAAAAAATGATTATTTACCAGATGAGATTGATTTGGATTTTATTGATATGAATAAAGAGCAATTTGATTATTATGATAGATTTTTTTCATTTGCATCAATGATGAATAAAATAATTGAACTAGGAAAGATACAGGAGAATCAAAACAAAACAGAAAATGATTATTTAATTGAATACATGGAAAAAAGTAATGATATAGGATACAAAAAAATAATTGAACAAATGAAAGTATTTAAAATGCAGAAGAAACAATACAATGAAATTATAGATGATGTAAAAGAAGAGATTAAAGATAAAATATCCAAGTTATATGAAAAATATAAAGAAACAAATATTAATTTAGATACTAATAGAAATTATGATGAAATAAAAAATGATTTGATAATTGCTACAGAATTTTTTAAAAAATATAATTATAAATTTTATAGAGAAATAGAATACAAAGAAGGTTGCATTTCTCATTGTGGTTATCCAGATTATATGTGGCAATCTGGAGCAGAGCGGAACATATATAAGATTAGTTCCAATTCCTAATACAACCAATAGTATATTTGAATATAACCAATATGTTGGAGAGCCAGAGATAGATAGCTATCAAATAAAATATGCAATAGTTTCTGAAAAGGAAAGACAGACAATACTAAATCATTGGAACCAATTTCAGCTTGAAAATGAAATACAATTTGAAAAAGACTATATGGCATCAATTGCAGCACGAAGAAAATATGAACAAGAAAAAAATGAGGAAGAGGAGGAAGAGTAAAAATGAATAGATATGCAGAATTGAGAGAGAAACACCAAAAGGAGTTTGATAAATTTCCTATGAAATTTGCTTTTAGTGATAAACAATTTAAAGAGGCAATGGAATCACTTGGATTAACTGAAAATGATACAGACAAAATAATAGGTATAGGAGCAGGAGGCTTTATTAGAAAATCAGATTTAAAAGCATATACAGAAATGTGCCAGAGAACAGAAAAAGAAATGCAAGAAGCAATAGACAATGATAAGACAGGAGAAGGCTTTATCAAAGAAATGTTTAAATATGAACTTGCAAATCACGAATATTGTATAACTTATGAATTAGATGATACTTTAGATGCACTAGGACTAACAATAGAAGAAATAAATAACAATCAAGCATTAAAACATGGACTAGAACTGGCAAGAAAAGAATATTTAAAATCGTATGAAAGAGAAGATGATGAAGAAGAGTACGAAGAAGAATAATTAAAATTATTTCAAAAAGTTTTCAAAATATGTTCATTGACGTATTAAATAGTGTGAGTTATTATTTTAGTATGCAAAAAAATATATAGATATTTGGGAAAAGGAACTAATGCCTTTTCTCTTTTTTGCATTAATGAGAGGAACAAAAGATAAATGAAAAATAATAAACTAAAGACAAAAATTATAAGTTTAATAATAGCCTTTGTAATAGCTGTTATATTATCTGGAATTATATCAATGATATTACACTTAATTTTTACAAAAGTGCCAGAAGAAATATTGAATATTACTCCAACAAAAATATTAAAAAGTCTAATGGAAAATAAAGAACATTTTGAAATGTTTATATTAACAATTATTTCATTCATGTTATTTGCATTACTTACAATATTTAAAGTTTTTGATTTAAAAGATTATAAGGCAAAGAACTATAAAGTAACAAATAACATAGAAATACCATTGCCAGTTGGAGAAAGTCAAAATCAACAAGGGTCTGCTTGGTGGCTACCAAAAAAAGAATATTCTAAAGTATTCGGAGTAAATAGATTAGATCCTAAGAATCCAGAGATAGAAAAAATAATAAAAGTTGTAAATAAAGAAAAAAGTTATATAGAAAGTAATAAAGACTATAAAGAAAGTAAAGAAAAAATCAATCCAATATTTGAAAGTGGAGGACTTATACTAGGAAAAAAAGATAAATTAATATGCACACCATATTTAAAAACGATTAAAGGAAAAATAAAAATACCATTATTGAATATTAGAAAAGTTGAAGATATTTACTATATAAAAGATGATTTACATAGTTTAACAGTACGGAGCCACTAGATCTGGAAAAACAAGAAATTTAGTTTTAGAAACAATAATCAATATAGGAATGTCGAAAGAACCACAAAATATGATAATTTCAGACCCTAAAGGAGAATTGTACCAATATACAGCAAAAACATTAGAGAGATTAGGATATAAGGTATATACATTAGATTTCAAAACACCATTAAAAAGTTCTAAATATAATTTTTTACAGCCTGTAATAGAGTCATTTTCAAATCAAGATATTCCAAAGGCAGTAAATTATTGTTCAGATATAGTAGAAAGTTTAGTTGGAGAAGTTGGAAACAGAGAAGCAATATGGATTAATGGAGAAAAATCAGTTGAAAAAGCTGGAATTATGTCAGTTGTTATGGGAAATAAAGAACATAAAGAATATCAAAATTTACCTAATGCTTACAATTTTATTTCAAAAATGTGTGCAGAACAAAGTGATAAAACAATGTTAATGGATACATATTTAGATACATTACCAGAAGACCATCCAGCAGTAGCAAGTTTTGCAGCAGCAAGAATTGCACCAAGTAAAACTCGTGCTAGTTTTTTTACATCAGCATTAGCAACATTAAGTATTTTTATGGATAGTTATGTAGCAAGTATGATTAGTGAATCTGAAATTGACCTAAATAAATTCAATGAAGAAAAATCAGTATTATATATGATTTTGCCAGATGAAAAAACAACCTTTTATTCGTTATGTAGTTTATTTGTAAATCAAGTATATACAAAATTGGTAGAGTTAGCAGATAACAAAGGCGGAAGATTAAAAATAAAAACTAATTTTATTCTCGATGAATTTGGAAACTTTAGTGCAATACCTAATTTTCGGAGGTTTCTTAACAGTTGGTGGTGGAAGACGGAATAAGATTTAATTTATTTATTCAGAGTTTTAGTCAGTTAAATGAAAAATATGGGGATAATACAGCTCAAAATATTTTAGATAACTGTTATGTATGGAATTATTTAAAGACAAGTAATGAAGTTACTGCGGAAAAAATTTCAAAAAAGTTGCGGAAGTTATACTACAACAAGTTGGAGTGAAAGTAATTCATCGTCTGGTGGTCCAGTAAACAAATCAAACTCAATGAATTTAATACAAAGACCATTATTAACAACAGATGAAATACTGAGAATAGAAAGACCATATTTGTTAGTAATGTGCAGTGGCTTATCTCCAGCAATGACATATTCGCCAGATTTAAGTAAATGGAAATTTAATGAAATTTTAGGATTAGGAAACAAGAACTGGAATACAAAAGTAAGAGAATATAGAGAAAACCACAGAGAGATTAGAAAAATAAAACCATTACAATTATGGAATATAGCAGAACAGACAAAAGAATTTAAGGAAATAATGGAGCGAAAAGAAATGAACGAAGAAAAGGAAAGAAGAATGAAGAGTATAAATTTTAAAAGTAAATTATAATGGAGGATTTGAAAATGAAAAAACTAAAGAAAACGATTTTAAGAATTATGCCTATATTTTTTATGTATGCAACCAAAGTAAATGCAGCCGATGTTGTATCAGAAGTACAAGGTGGAGGGAGTATTCAAAGTAGCAAATTAGGACAAGGTTTATTAAATATAGTAAGAGATATTACAGGAACCATGCAATGGATTTTACCGATTACAGGAGTATGTTTTATATTATTTTATGTATTTAAAATAATGACTGGAGATGAACAAGACCAACAAAGATACAAAAAATCAATTATAAAGGTCTTAGTTTGTATTGTAATAGGATTATTAGCAGTAACAATAGTAAATCTTATTTCAAGATATTTTTAAACGGAGGTAAAAGTATATGAAAGATACAGAAAAGTTAGAAAAAAGACTTGAAGAACTACAGAAGGAAAGAAATGAAAAATTAAAAAAAGATAAACAGATAGTAGAAGAAATGATGACCAATGAACAAAAAAGATTACAGTCAGAAAAAGAAAGAAAAAAATTAAAAGATGAAGAGGGAAAGATACAGGCAAATTTTTCAGATAAACTTGGTATGAATATATCTCAAAGTAAAAAATTATTAGGCTTTATAAAAAGGTATGTATTAATTGGGATCGTAACAGGAGTACCAGGAATAGCTTTAAGTTATTTATGGGATAAATGGCAAGAAAATAAAATGCTAAAAGATTTGTATGACAAGAATATAGAAAAAGTAGCTAATCCTAATAATAAAGAACTTGCAAAAGAATATGAAATTTTAAGAAGAAAATTTTATAAAGCTTATGATATAGATAAAATTGAAAGATTAGTAGATACATCAGAAGAAATTAAACAATTAAAAAATGATAAGAAAATGTTAGAAAAATTGAATGAAGAAATAAAGAAATATAGTAATGAATATGAAAAGAACTTAGATATTTATATAGAAAATCAGATTATTAGTGAAACAAAGCAAACGGAGGAAGTAACAGAAGATGAAGAAGAATTAGAAATACGGAGAAAAAATTTCTACCAAATAGAAGGAGAGTAATAAAGTGGCAGCTCTAATCGCAACTATAATAGTATATTTGTTAGGATGGATTTCAGAAGCAATATTAAGTTGGCTATCAGGTGTTTACACATCAATGTTTTATTTAGCATTTGCTATTGAAATTTCATTTAGAGATATAGCAACAAATTTTAGTGTATCAGGACTGTACAATGCAATTTATATTGTAGCAATAGCAGTTTTGATAATGTTTTTTGTAAAGAAAATGATAGAAACTTATATGACATGGACAAATCGGAGATCCAGAAGATAACCCACTTAATGTTTTGATAGGTTTTATGAAAGCATTGATTGTGATGGTTTGTTTTGGATTTATATATACTCAATTTGTAAACATATTTTATGGAATATATAATAATTTACTTGTTGGAATGACAGGAAGCTTAGATGCAGTTGTTCCAGAATATAAAAATTTAGGACTTAATGTATTTGGAGCATTTTTGTATTTAGTAATAGCGGTGCAATTAGTATTATTATATTTTCAGTTCTTAACAAGGGGATTTGAAATGCTTATTTTGAGGTTAGGAATACCATTTGCTTGTATTGGATTACTAAATGCTAATCAAGGAGCCTTTAAAGGATATATACAAAAATTTATAAATAATGCTTTTACTATAATTATACAACTTTTGCTAGTGCAATTTTCTATTTTGTTATTAAATGGTGGACATTTTGTACTTGCTTTTACATCTTCAAGTATAGCATTAAGGACACCACAAATGCTACAAGAGTTTATGATAAGTAGTGGTGGAGGAAGTACGAGTGGAAAAGTAAATACAGTAAGTAGAGTAGTAACAATGTTTAGAAGTGGTGTAAGTAAAGGCAAATAGAAAGGTAGAATATATGGAATTAATATATTACATAACCAATTTTTTAGGTGTATTTGCTGGAATATGTTGTACTGGAATGATTATATTTTCTGTATTCAAAATAATGACTGGCGATGAAACAGAAATGAAGAAATACCAGGTTAGAATAAAAAATGGATTATTAGCTTTAATTTTAATTATTTGCATAGGAACAATTAGGGACACAGTTTTAAAATATTTTCCGTATGTTCAAAGTAGTGAAGCAATAGGAGATTTTTCACAAATTCAAATATCTTTAACAGATGGAGCATTAACTGACACTTATAAGGATGTACAAGGAAGAAGTGTTATTAGAGTTGATGGAAACTATTATGTGAATACAGGAGAAAAACTAATAAACATAGGAGGTTTTTGGGATTCCTATAAAATCTGGTGTTCTGTTTATAAACTATATGACGAATGTCAAGGTGTAACAAAGGGAGCAATGGCTGATGATATTTATTATTTGTCATGGGAAGGAAAAAAACTAAATGGTGCATCAAAAGGATTTTTAATGCCAGCTAGTGTCAAAGGAACAATAAAAGATGATGACGATTTCAAAGAACTAATGGGAAATTGGTTGATAGAAAAATACCAACAATTTGAATGGATTAGTTAGGAGAATAGAAAAAATGAATGAAGAAAAATACCAAGTTCAAATACCAGCAAATGTAAAGGTTAGAACTGAATTGATAAATGGAATTGGAATAAAAGAACTTGTAATTACAGGAATCGTAGGAATGATTTGCTTAATTATAGATGTTCCAATATATCTAATATCACAAAATTATTTGGTTTGTTTAATATTTTTTGGAATAATAACAGGATTTACATTTTTGGCAGTAATGAAGGATAAAAATAATGGTTGTATTGCTGGATTGATTGCTAATATGTATAAGTACATGAAAGGTCAAAAATTTTATGGATATGTATTAAAGGAGAAAAAAGAAAATGATTAAAGAAATATTTAAGAAAAAGATACCAATATCAGCTAATAGATTTTTAAATATAAAAGATATTCAAGGAAACTTTTTATATACAACGGATGGAAAAGTATTAGCATATTTGAAAATATACCCTAAAAATTGCAAGTTAATGAGTAAGGAAGAACAAAAAAATCATTCAAATATATTAACGAGAAATTTTGCGAGTGAATTAAAACCCTTTAAATTATATTTTACAAATAGACCAGTAAATTTACAAAAAAATCAAGATTATCAAGCAATGCTAATGGATAAAGAAAAGAATGCTTTAAAATTTAGTTTACAGGGAAAAAGAAGTAGAAGTTTTGGAAATTTATCAGTAAGAGGAAAAGCATTAGAAAGCGAAATATACTTGATAATTTGGGGAGAAAATACAGAGTATGTAGAGCAAGAACTTTTAAAAAGACTAAATGATTTGAAAATGAAATTTACTAATAGTGGTTATAGAACAGAGATTTTAGAAGAAAGACTTATTATTCAATTAGTAAATAGTTATACTAATCCAGATGTTGCATATATAGAAAATCAAAATTATATACAAACTACGTTAGAGGTAGTTTGAAAAATACAAATGAAAGGATAAGATAATGAGATCAAAAGATATTGAAACAATGCCAGTTAATCAAGAATTACTTGCACTTATTGCACCACAAGGAATAGAAATAAAATCAAATAGAGTTCAGATGGGAGAATTTTTATCAAAAATTCAATATATATCTGGTTATCCATCAAGAGTAAATATAGGATGGTTATTAAGTTTAAAGGATATTCCAAATACAATAGTTAGTTTAGTTGTAACCCCAATAGAAGATGTACAAGGGTTTGTAGAAGGTGTTTCAAAAGGAATTACAACAGATAAAAATACATATAACACCACTCAAAATGAGTTTTTAAGAACACAAGCAGAATATAAAATAGCAAGTGCAGAAACTATGATAAGGGAAATTACAATAGATAACATACCATATATAAATTTATCATTTTTGACTAAAACAAATGGAAATACTGAAAACAATTTTATAGAAAATATGAGAATAGTAAAAAATAAAATTGCAGGAATGGGACTAAAAGCAAGATTGCCAGCTTTTCAACAAGAAATAGCATTAAAACAAGCAAGTCCTTATGATGTTAGTTATGATGAAATTACTGACATATCAAATAAGCAAATGTCTTTGTCAGTATTATTCAAGGGATTGCCTTTTAGTCGGAAGTGGGCTAATAGATGAAAGAGGCTATTATTTAGGTACAGATGAAGATGGTAGAGCAATTATATTAGATACTTTTTTAAAAACATCAGATAGACCTAATTCAAATATAACAATAAGTGGAGCTAGTGGAAGTGGAAAATCTTATTTAGCAAAAAAAATAATGTTAAATGAGTGGATGAATGGTTGTAAATTTTATGTTTTAGATCCCGAATCGGAGTATAAGTCAATGTGTAAAGAAATTGGTGGAAAATGGATTGATTGTAGTGGTGGAAAAGGAAAAAATGTAGGAAGAATAAATCCATTGCAAGTAAATAAACTACCAAATAATATTGAAGATGATGATGAAGAATATAGTAGTACAAAATCAGCATTAGCATTACATTTAGATTTCTTAACAACATTTTTTACACTATATTTTCCAGAAATAACAAGTTTTCAAATGAGTTTACTTATGGAAACATTAGAAGAGTTATATAGAAAATTTGGAATTGATTATGATACTAATATAGATTTAATACCTAGAAATAAGTTTCCAATAATGAAAGATTTGTATGATTTACTAGAACAAAAAGTTGAAAATGTGGAAACAAAACATAGAGATGAAATTGAAATAGTTAGAAGTATTATAAGAAGTTTAGCAATAGGACATAATGCAGAAATTTTTAATGGATATACAACAATAGAAGAAGATAATGACTTTGTATGTTTAGATATTTATTCATTACAAGGAGCATCAAGTAATATTAAAAGTTGTCAATATTTGAATATGCTTAGATATTGTGAAGATATGGCTTTTAAAAATAGAGAAGAAAAGTGTTATGTAGTATGCGATGAAGCATATTTGTTAATTGATAAAAAAGTTCCACAAGCACTAGAATTTATGAGAAATTTTAGTAAGAGATGTAGAAAATATGAATGTGGTTTAATAACTATTTCACAAAATATTTTAGACTTTTTGGCAGAAGAAATAAAACAATATGGACAAGCAATATTAGACAATTCAACTTATAAATTTTTCTTTGGAACTGATCGGACAAGACTTAGAAGAAATAGTTAGAATATATAACTTGAATACTGAAGAAAAAACTATATTATCTCAAAAAGATAGAGGTCGTGGACTAATGTTTGTTGGACCAGGTCATAGTTTAATAAATGTAAAAGCAGAAGAATGGGAGAAAGAGTATTTAATAGGTGGTGGAAAATAGATGCCAGATAATAGAAATGAAGTATTGGAGTTAGGAAAAACAGCATTTTCTTTATTATCATTTAAAATTAAAATGATAATAATTGGAGTTGTTGCAATTCTCCTTATTGTTGTTATTTTCCCAGTTGTAGCATTAACGACCTTTTCTTCTGAAAATAATAAAAATATAAATCAAAAGAATGGTGGAAATGATACAGGTAGTTCAATAGTTGTAAATGAAGTAGTAGAAGGACTAAAAAAGTATCAAGGTGCAACATTTCCTATGCCATTTGAAAATTGGAATAGTGAAAAAGATGTTGTAACATCAAAATTTAGTAATAATAGAACTATTATAGTAAATGGACAATTGCAAAGTAGAGCTCATACTGGAATAGATTTAGTTGTAATATCAATATCAGAACCTAAAATATGTGCAGTATCTTCAGGAAAGGTAGTTGTTGCGAAAGCTGGACAAACAGGATATGGAAATTATGTTGTAATAGAGCATAATTCGGAAGACGGAACAACATTTTATACTTTATATGGACACATGAAACAAGGTTCACTAATGGTTGCAGAAGGTACAGATGTAAAAGTTGGACAAGTATTAGGAATAATGGGTTCTACAGGAAATAGTACAGGAGCACATTTACATTTTGAAATAAGAATCAATAAAAATAGTAGTAGTAATGCGGTTGATCCATATACATATTTATTTGGAAATTAAGGAGGCACTTATGAACAATAAGGAAGAATTGAAAAAACAAGTAATTATTTTAAGCTTTATATTGATATTAGTAATTATTGTAGCAATAATATTGAACTTTGGAAAAGATAAAAATATTATCAATAATATTACTACAGATAATAGTATTACAACAGAAGACACGAATATAAATTCAAAGGATACAATACTCAATAATTTAAAGGGATTACTGGAAAAACCAACAGAAGAATATGAACAAAATGAAACGCAAGGAACAACAGAAAATAGAATTATAACTCAAAATGGAGAAACGATAATTGTAAGAGAATGATTTTAGAGGTATGAAAATTATGGACGAAATAAAAAAATATAAAAAGTATATTTATATATCAAAAGAAATTCAAGTAGAATTGGAAAACTATTGTCAAGAAAATAATATTACAATAGTTACTAGATTTATAAATGAATATAATTTTGAAAAATTTATGCAGACAGAATTACGAAATTTGAATAGTATTGATTATTTAATTATAGACTTACAAGCAATTGAAAAGTTAACACAAGAAGATGAGATAGTATCAAAAATTACACTTATAAGAAAAATGTATAATTTGAGAATAATTATTTTGGCTAAAGGATACAAATTTGGAAATATGTTACTTGGAAAAATATTTAATTTAGGGATTTACAATATTATTACTGCTACAGAAGAAAACAAGTATAAGGAAGAATTAGAAAAAGTATTTAGTCAAGAGGGAATGAGTTTTGGAAATTCTATAAAATATAAGCTGGATAATCAAATTATTTCTATAAATCAAACAACTAAGTTAGTAAAAGAAAATTATATAAGAGTAAAACAAACAGTAAGTATAGGAGTAGTAGGAACTGAAAAACATATAGGAGCAACTACTTTAGCATTAAACTTGGCTAAATATTTAAGTGAATTAACTAATATTAAGACATGTTATATAGAGAATAATAATCACAATTCTATAATTAATTTAATTGATAATAAAGAAGCTATATATGTTGAAAATTCAGATAAAATAACATTTAAAGGTTTAGATATGTTTTTGAAGCCTAAAAATATGTCAGACATATTAACAAACGATTATAATTTTTTTATTTACGATTATGGAGCATTAAATGAAATAAGCGAAGAAGAAAAGATGTCATTTTTAACAAGAGATTTAAAAATTGTGATTTCTGGAAATAAGATTTGGGAAATTCCTAATTTAATAAAATGTTTTCAAATAATAGGCGAAGATATCAATACATATTTAGTATTTAATTTTGCCAAAGAGAGCGAAAAAGAAACCTTTAGAATAAGCTTGGGAGATTTTTGGAAAGAAAGAGCAATATATTCTGAAAATGTAACAAATCCATTTGAAGTAAAAAACAGATACTTTTTTGAAACTATTTTAAAACCATATTTATTAAATTCTGATATACAAGAAAAGAGGAAAAGATTTAATTGGTTCAAAAGAAAAAATAAGAGGTAATGCTATGAAGAAAAAATCATTATATGATATTGCAATGGAAAGAAAAGATAAAACATTAGAAGTGCAAGAACAAATTGTAATTGAGAGAAAAAGGACAATTTTATTAGTAATAGTAGATATTATTGAAAAAATACTAAAATTATTATTTTATATTGTGTTATTTATTTTTGTAACAATAGGAGCAACAGTTTTGATAAATAGCGAATTGCGATGGCAATTAATAAATATGATAAAAACAATTTTATAATGGAGGAAAAATGTTTGAGGATTTATATGAACAATTAAAAGAAAAAGCGATTAATGAATATAATGGATATGATGAGTATATGCGTTATTTTTTAGGAAGAGAAGATTATGAACAAGAGCCAGTTGTATGGTATTTGTTTAATTATATATATGAGTATATAGAAAATGATGAGGCAATGCAAGTAATAATTCCTTTGTTCGAAAAAGATTTTCCAGGATACATTGACAATATTATAAAGGAAAATTCTAAAAGTTTATATATATTAGAGCATAAAGAGGAATATTTGAAATTAGGTAAATTATTAAGTGATGCTTTTGATGGCAAATTTCAGCTAGAAAATTTGGAAGAATCAAAATTTGATGAAAGAAAAGAAGAAGAAAAAATATGTGAATCTTTGGAATTATTGAATGAAGAATATCAAAATTTAAAGAATAAAAAGTACAATATTAAACAATTGTTTAATGGAGAAAGAAAAAGAGATTTTATAAAACTCAATGAAATATCACAAAAAATAGTAAACCAGAAAAATAATTTAGAACAGATAAAATCAAAAATCAGTTTATTAGATGAAGAATATAATGTCGAAAAAATTGAAATAGATAAAATGAAGAATGAAATTCAAAATATTTCTGATAAATTAAATTTTAATTTTGAAAGTGAAATTGAAAAAATGATTTCAGATAACTATTACTTAGGTACATCTTATAATTTAGAAGGAATTTTATATAATTTTGAAAGCAATAAAGATGAGTATATTGAACAAAATAGAAAGTTAAATAGAGTAAAAGAGTTTATGCTTTTTAAAGATAAAAGTATTATAGAGAATTCCGAAACTAATTGTGAAGATGATGAAGAAGTAATAGAAAATTAAAAAAAGGGGTTTAAAGAATGACTAGAAAATTTGCTTGACATTAGTAATAAAATATTGTAAAATGAATATAATAATAGTAGTTGCAATTTAATTGCAAAGCAGGTGCGACTGCCACAATAACCTAAAAAACATGGAAAGGTATAGCCTTTCAAAGTCGGTTAGGCGACTGGAAATCCTAAAATTCGTGGTAGAGTATAGCTCTACAAAGTTGATTAGGCAACGGAAAAATCGTACATTAAGGGAGAGGGATTAAGGTACTGCGGTACGAAAATACTCTCCCTTTAGATTTTTTAGAAAGGAATAATATCTCATGAGAAATTTTTTAGCACAAAAAGAATTTATAGATATAATAGCCAAAAGTCAAAAGGAATTTGAAAAAAATTTAAAAAATAAAAAATTGATGTTTATATATGAAAATAAAGATAGAACAATAGATCAAGAAGAGATATTTTTTCCAACAACATCGTTTTATCATTTAACAGGTATCAAGGCTTATGATTCAAAGAATAAATTATTAAATAGTTATAAATTTTATGAACTTTTACAAGCAGGAGGAATTGATGAATCAAAATTGGAGGTAAAAGATAAAACAACATATTATAAATTAGAAGTATTACCACAATTAATGAAACTTGATAGAATGGCAAGTATGATAGGGAATTTTACAGGTCATAGTTTACTTTTACAAACCAATAAACTAATAGGAAATGTAAATGCTTGTATGGGATTTATAAAAAATGAACAAAATGTGTATGTTCCAAATACTGCATTAAAGAAAGACATCAGAGATATAGCAGATGATAGAAAAAAGATTATAGCAGTATTAAAAAAGGATATAAATGAAAAGTTGTATAAGAATATTACATATTTAAAACAAAAATATCAGATTATAGATATATTGAAAAATCAAGATATTAATGAAAAAATAGATATAAATAAGATATATTCAGATGATAAATTTATAGATAAAGAAATATGTCAATTTATGATTAATAAAGAAAATAAACAATAAATTTCAAAAATGGTTCAAAAAGCATTCATTGACATATAAAAAATAATAGATTAGAATTTTAGTATAAAAAATTGTGAGCAAAAGTCAGTTATTATAGCTGGCTTTTTTTCTATGCTCAAGAAAGGAAGAAAATATGCCAGATTTATGTAAAAATATAGTAAGAGCACCTAAAGAAGTGCTAGAAGATTTATATGATGGTCAAAAAGTAACATTTGAAAAATTAATACCAATGCCAAAATCATTAAATCTTACAGAAGGAACTATTACAGATACAGCAATAGCTTATGCAATGAGTAAAAAAGCACCAAGTGAATTTACAAGATTGAAGAATGAATTTGAAAAAATAAAAATTAGTTATCATGGAAACTTATGGAATAAATATAAAGAACATTGCACTTTTGAGAATATAGAAAAATTGGAGCAAAGTGCAAAGAGATATATTCCAGAAGATGATGAGAAAAAGCTAGGAATAAAGGGACTATATGAACTAGGAAACTTATATATTGACAATATATTAAAATATGGAAGTGCGACATGGTATGACTGGTGTTGTAAAAATTGGGGAACAAAATGGAATGCAATGGATAGTGAAGGAACGCCAGAAGAAGGAGAAATTAGTTTTTTTACAGCTTGGGAAGAACCGTTACCAATAATAGAAAAATTGTTTGAAAAATATGAGAATAAAGAAATTGAATGGTACTTTGAAGGAGAATGTTGTGAATATCATGGAAGATATTATTCAGACGGAAATGGGAATATAAAGAAAGAATATCATGAAATAAATTATGAGGAAGAACAATAATACAAAAGAAAGTAGGAGGAACAGATAATGGGACAATATTACATTGTTGCAAATATAGATAAAAAGGAATATATGAGATCAAATGGCGGAGTTAAACTTATGGAATGGTCTTATAATAGAAACGATTTGATTTTAAACCTAATGAATAAACTTGCAAACGAATGGAAGGGAGATAGAGTTTATATAGTTGGGGATTATGCTTTGAGTAGTGATAGAATAGACAAAGAAAAGCAACCAGCAGAAAAAGACTATGATTATGACATATTAGAAAAGTTAGAAAAAGAACTAGGTATTTACAATCAAAAAGAAAATGGTTACTATAAAACTTTATATGGATTTGCAATGGATAATTTTAAAGAATTAGGAGTAAAAGAATTAAATGAGGAAGAATATAAATATATTTATAATCATAAAAGAAAAGAATTTATTGATTTAAGACATTGCCCATTAGCATGGTTGTATAAAGAAAAACAAAAATATAATGTGGTAACAATAGCACCAATTTCATTATTGTTGGCACTTGGAAATGGAATGGGCGGAGGAGATTATTTTGGAAATAATAACGAATTAGTTGGAAAATATATAGCTGATATTGAGAACTTAGAAATTACAAAAGAGCCGTTAAATATTGGATATAAAGAATTTAGACCAGAATTTTATGAATGGATATACATTCCATACACAGAAATAGACAAAGAAATAGAAGTTGATAAAAATAGAAGAAAAATTGCAACATCTATATTAGACTATATAAATAAGTATGGAAATGGACAATACAATTTAGAAACAACAGCTAAAAATAAAAACAATAGAATTTCTACATTGGCTATATCTATAGAAAATAATAATGCACAAGTAGAAAAAAGAATTTTGAAAAGTATTATAGAAAATAATAATGAAGTAGAAATACAGAATATAGGAAAAGAACTATTAAAGAAAATAGATGAGTGTATGTTTGAGCAAGTTACAAGAAGTTGTAAATTTGAATTAGATGCAAAATTAGAAAATGATGTAAGCGAAGATCAATTTATAAATGAAATGTATAAAAAAATAGTTGAAAAATTGAAATTAGATAATGTCAAAGATATAAAAACCATAAACAAGAAAACCGAAATTATATTTGAATCTTCAGAAAAATTAGATATAGAAAGTAACGGAAAAGACAGAATGGATGACTATATAAAGAATAGTAAATTAATTAAGGAAAATAGTCAAAGTCAAGAAAATATAAGTAAAGATAAATTAAAAGAAGAAATAATCAAAGAAGAAGAGGAGGTACTATAGTTATGAAGAAAAAATTTGTTTTTAGTATAATTATAGTGTCAGTAATTGTAATAATTTTAGCAAGTGGGATTATAAATAAAAGTTATGCAAGTGAAGAAATTAAACAACAAAAATATTCAATAACAGAAAATGAAGAGCAGGAATTTTTAACTAATATTTATAATACCGAAACAGAAACATTAAAAATAAAAAGTATAAACAAAGAAGAAACAGACCCAAATTATATTAGCAAAGAAAAAAGCAAAACAGAAATTTTAGATAATTCAAATGAACAGTACATTAGGAATTATTTTGGAAATAGTGAAAATTTTGATGATGGCGAGTATAAAGGCACGTTAGTTATATCTAATATTGATATACAAAACATAAATAATGGATATTATGAAAAAATAGATGAAAAAAAATTAAACTTTAACAATTATAATGATAATGATTTAAACAATATATCAAAAGAAATAACAATAGATAATGTAAAATATTATCTAATAAATGTAGAGTGGGAAGCAGAGCAGGTACAAAATATTGATGGAGAGGATGTACCATTAACATATAAAGGTACTCAAATTTATCAAACAATAAAAAAGGTAAAGAATCCAGATACATATAAAGTAACAGTTACATATTCAGGAAATGTTGAAAAAATCAATAAGATATATAATTATACTGTTATATATGAAGAAAAAATAGAAGATTATGAAGAGTTAAACGAAAAAAATATTACGCCAATTTTCATTATAATATCTGGTGTTGGGTTAGTTGCTGTAATAGCAATAATCATTAATAATAAAAATACATACATATATAGTAAAATACACAATGGATTTAAACTTATTAAAAGAGAAAAGTTGAATAATAAGAAACTTATAGTAGATATTTCAAATTGCAAAAATAAAAGTGATAGTAATATTTATGCCATAAAATTAAATTCTGCTGCTTTTAAAAAATTAAAAGGAAGAACAATAAGTATTGTGTTAGAAAATAAGAAAAAAGACTTAGTTATATGGAATGACTATTATGAAATAAAAATGTAATTTCAAAAATGTTTCAAAATATGTTCATTGACGCATATAAATATAAGTGATAATATTTTAATATCAAAAATTGTAAATGAGGCGATAATTGGTTGGAAAACTAATTGTTGCCTTATTTTTATGGAGGAAAATATGGTAAAGAAAATTTTAAAATATGTTTCAATAATTCTTATAACAATTGTTTTATTAATGTTAGCACTTGTATTTAGACCAGATAAAAATGGAAGCAACGAAAATAAATTAGAAAATATAACAGTTGATGAGCAGGTGGAGAAAGTATTATCAATAGATGAAAATGACAAAAATATTATTGGTTATATTTCAATTAATGAATTAGGAATACAGAATGCACCAATAGCAGATGGAATAGACAATAAAACAATAGGAAAATATGTAGGTCATTTTAAAAATAGCAGTTATCTAAATGGAAATGTATGTTTATGTTCTCATAATAGAGGAAGCAAAGCAGCTTTTTTTCAAAATTTAAAAGATGCTAAAAAAGAAATGAGAATTGAGTATAGGACTAAATATGAAACTAAAACATACTTGATAAAAGAAATAAATGAAATTGATGAAACAGATTTAAGTATATTAAACTCAACAAAAGAAGATAGAATAACACTAATCACTTGTATAGCAAATCAAAAATCAAAAAGATTATGTATTATTGGAATAGGAGAATAGAATGAAAAGGGATTTTGAAATTTGGATTGATAAGTATTTAAAAGAAAAAAATATTGATATAACGGAAGAATTTGAAGTTGAACACAATAAAAAGAAATATACATTTTCAATTGGAAAAGTTGTGGATTTTATAAAATTAATAGATGCAAAAGAGCAAAGTCATATAAAAAGCATGATAGAAACAATAGATAAAACAAATGGAAATGTTGTAGATTATTTCAAATGTTTATCAGCAGCAATAATAAATACATATAAAGTTGAGAATATAGAAGAAAATGAGGAAACTATGTAAAATTTATATAGATTCAAATTTTTTGAAAGGAGGACCAATAAAATGAATGTGTCAGTAAAACATGTAAATCTAACAAATGATAGCAACAATATTACAAAAGCAATAGCAACTATTTGTATAGATGAATCTTTTAATGTGGAAGGTGTAACAGTTAAAAGAAGTAAGGAAGACAATCTATATGTTCAACTCCCACAAAGATCATATTATGATAAAGAAACACAAGAAAAAAGGTATAAAGATGCTTGTTATCCTACTAATAAAGAAACAAGAGAAGAAATATCAAAAATTGTTTTAGCTGCGTATAATGAAAAGTTAAAAGAACATGAAGAAAATGTGCAAAAAAAAACTAAAAATTCATTAAAAAATGCAAAATCAAAAGATGAAGAACCCGAAGAAGAGGAAACTTTATAATTAATAAACCTATTATAAGCAAAAATTTTCAAAAGGGTGGACGTTTTACATATTAAACGGTATAATGTGGATAGAAGGAGATGATCTTATGAAAAAGAAAATCTTAATTATATCTACGATAATATTAGTAATTGTAATAGGCTTAATAGGTTTATTTGTTTTTTATAAAGTACAACAAAAGGAAAAGACAGTAGAAGTATCAAAAATAAATGATACTGAAATTACAGAAGAAAAAATAGTTGAAGAAACAAAAGATGAAAATGCTAGCAATAATGAGCTAATACAAAATACAAATGAAGAAGTTAAAGAAAAAACAGAAGAAAAACAAGAAAGCCAAGAAACAAAAGAACAGAAAGAAACAAATGAAAAAAATAATCAGGAAACAAAAGAAAAAGTAAATACAGAAACACAAAAGATAAAAGAAAATAATAATTCAAATAAGAATAATAGTAATAACCAACAAACAACAAATCAAGTAACAAATTCTAAAATAGAAACACCTAAACAAGAAGAAAAACAACCAGAAATCACTAAAACAGAACCGGCAAAAATAGATTTATCAAAATATGATAGATACGAAAATGCACTTAATGGTGGATATAAAGCCTATAAAAAAAGTGATAGTGAAATGAATAAATTAAGAGAACTAATTGAAAGTTGTATCAAAGAATATGGATATACTAATGTTAAAATAGTTCAAAGTAGTTCTATCATAAATAATACACAAAGTTTTACTGCCAATAAAACAAATGTTAGCAATAAAGTGTATGATAGCGAAGATTTTACTATCTACTATTATGCAGAAACAGAATACCATATAGCATCAAATGGAACAGAATCAGTATTTCAAAATAGATCATATATAAAAGTAAAATAAAATTTCAAAAATGTTTCAAAAAGTATTCATTGACTGATAAAATATAAGGTGTTAAAATTTTAATATGTAAAAATATAAGTATAAAAAGAAATTAGCAAATTCCCCTTATTGCTAGTTTCTTTTTTTATGCTTAATTAAAATTAAAGGAGGTATGCCTAAATGGTTAAATCAAAACAAAAAATAATGGCTACTTTTCTATTAGTATTGGTAATATTGACAAATGTGTTACCAGTTGGAGTAAGCTTTGCTGCTAATCAAGGAGATTCAGTAGGAATAACAAGTGTAGGAAGAGTACCATATCATTTAAAAAGTCATGCTTTACCAAGCGGTGGCTATGTAAAAACAAGTCTGGCAGGGTACTATGAAAATGGTAATTTTTATCCAGCATATTGTTTAAATAAAAATTTAGTAGGAGTTGATGAATCACTAGAATATAGTGTAACATTAACAGAAATACTAAGTAATCAAGAAACTTATAATAAAGTTTGGAGAACGGTAGTTGCTGGTTATCCATATAATTCTCCAGAAAGTTTAGGAGTAAGTAGCTGGGAATATGCTTATCAAGCAACAAAGATGGCAGTATATTGTGCATTAGGACAATGTAATCCAAGTGATTTTTATGCTAATGATGAAATTGGACAATCAATAGTAAACTTAATTCAAAGATTAGCTAATGAGGGAGAAAATGGTTCAACAACATACAGAACACCAGTTGCAAATATAAATAAATCTGGAAATATGATATTAAATGGGGAATATTATATTCAAAATTATACAATTAGTTCAAATGTGGATATATCTAGCTATGATGTTGCTATGGCTAATTTTCCAAATGGAACGAAAATAACTAATATATCTGGAAATGAGCAAAATACATTTAATAATGGAGAAGTATTTCAGTTAAAAATCCCAAAAGATATTGTTGAAACACAAGATATTAATGGAAAATTAAGAGTAGATGTCGATTCAAAATCTTATGCAGTATTTTACTCAACAAGTTATAATCCAAGTTTACAAGATTATGCAATAACGGGAGATCCAATAGCATTAACAAGTGCAAGAACAGATGTAGAACTAAAAGCTAATACAGCAAGTATAAAAATTAAAAAAATAGATACAGATACAAAACAACCTATAAAAGATACTATTTATGAATTATCAAAAGCAGATGGAACAGTTATAGGAAGAGCTACAACAGATAGTACAGGAAATCTAACATTTTATGATTTGTACCAAAATGATTATGTTTTAAAAGAAATAAAGAGTAATGATGATTATGTAATATCACAAGAAAAGATTAATATAAAAGCAAAGTATAATAAAGTAACAGAATTAACATTAGAAAACAAACATAAAACAGGAAATTTAAAAGTCTATAAAGTTGATAAAGAGAATCATAAGATTAGCTTAGGAAATGTAGAATTTGATTTGTATAGTGAAGAATTTAAAAAAGTCATAGGAACTTATAGAACAAATGTAGATGGAGAGATAAAAGTTGAAAATCTTAGAACTGGAAATTATAAATGGATTGAAAAAACTACAAATAAATATTATAACTTAGGCGAAGATAGAGAAGTTAAAGTTGAATGGGAAAAAACAAATGAATCATTGATAGAAAATGAACTAAAAAAAGGACAAATTAGAGTAATAAAAATTGATTTAGACAATAATGAAGTAAAATTAAAAGGTGTAAAATTCAATGTTTTAGATGAAAAAAATAATGTGTTAGAAACAATTATTACAAATGATGAAGGAGAAGCAATAACATCAAAATATCCAGTAAGAGATTTTGAAAAATTAACATTGCAAGAAGTAGAAACAAAAGAAAATTATAAGCTAAATAACGAAAAACAAACTATAACATTAGAAGCAAATCAAATAAAAGATATTACATTTAAAAATGAAAAGAAAAAAGGACAAATAAAAGTAATAAAAGTTGACTTAGATAATAATGAAATAAAATTAAAAGATGTTGAATTTAAAGTATATGATGAAAAAGGAAATGTAGTAGATATATTAAAAACAGATAAAAACGGAGAGGCAACGAGTAAAAGATTGCCAATAGACCAAAAATATACTGTAAAGGAAAGCAAAACAGGAGATACCTATGTATTGAATGAAGAACCACAAACAGTAACATTAAAAGAAGACCAAATTACAGATATTACTTTTACAAATGAAAAGAAAAAAGGTCAAATCAAAGTAATAAAAGTAGATCAGGACAATAATGAAGTAAAGTTAGAAAATGTAGAATTTAAAGTATATGATGAAAAAGGAAATGTAGTAGATACACTAAAAACAGACAAAAATGGAGAGGCAACAAGTAAAAGATTGCCAATAGACCAAACATATACAGTGCAAGAATCAAAAACTTTACAAAATTATGTATTAAATGAAGAACCACAAACAGTAGTATTAAAACAAGACCAGATAACAAATATTACATTTACAAATGAAAAAATTAAGGGTAAAATAGAAATAACCAAAATATCTGCAGATGACAATAAATTAACAGGAGAAACTAAAGGAACAAAGCTAGATGGTGCAGTATTTGAAATATATACAGAAAATGATGAACTTGTAGATACTATAACAATGAAGGCAGGAACTGGAACAAGTAAATTATTGGAATATGGCAATTACTATATTAAGGAAAAAGATAGTGGTTCTGACAATTACTTATTAAATACTGAAAAATATAATATAGAAATAAAGGAACACATGAAAACAATTCCAATTACAATAGAAAATACAAGTGTTGATATTGGATTAGATATTGATAAAAATGGAGTAGTTCAAGCTCAACCAAATGATGAAATCAAATATGGATTTAATACATTAAAAAATACATCAAATGTTTCATTAGACAAATTTACATGGACTGATAATTTACCTTATGAATATGTTAGAATTACAAAATTATTTACAGGAACATATAATGAAGATTTAGATTATGTAGTAAAATACAAAACAAATAAATTAGAAGATTATATTGAATATGGAACATATAATACACAGAAAAATAACTATATAGATTTTACAAAAGTAAACTTAGAAGAAGATGAATATATTACAGATTATAAAGTGGAATTTGGAACAGTAATGCCAGGATTTGAAGCAGTGGAAAAACCATTTATATTTGCAAAAGTTTTGCCAACAGTAAAACCAGAAGATAGATGGGTAAACTATACAAGTTTAACTGGAAATTATAAAGAACATGAATTAGAAGATAAAGCAGAATGGCCTACAATATCTTATGGTAAAAAGTTAGAAATAAAGAAATTACCAAGAACAGGATTTTAAAATGATTTAGTAATAATTGATAAAGCCAGAGTAGTTTAAAATTACTTTGGCTTTTTTGTGCAATTTTTTAGATAATGTGTTATAATGCCATTGTATATAAATTTGTGGGAGGTAAATATGTTAGAGAATATAGAAGTTTTATGTCATAGTAGCATAAGAATCAATAAAGAAAAAGTCATCTATATAGATCCATTTAAAATAGATAAAAATTACAATGATGCAGATATAATATTTATAACACACGACCATTATGACCATTATTCAGAAGAAGATATAGATAAAGTAAAGAAAGAGGATACTATAATTGTAGCTCCAGAAGAATTATTAACAAAACTATTAAGAAAAGGTTTTAGACAAGATTATATAATTACAGTAGACTCAGATGAAGAAGATATGGTAGAAGGAATTAAATTTGAAACAATACCAGCTTATAATACAAATAAACAATTTCATCCAAAAGAAAATGGTTGGGTAGGCTACATTGTTGAGATAAGAGGTATAAGATATTATATTGCAGGAGATACAGATATTACTGAAGAAAACAAAAAAGTAAAATGTGATGTTGCTTTTGTTCCAGCCGGTGGAACATATACAATGGATTTTAAAGAAGCAGCTGAGTTGATAAATGAAATCAAACCTAAAATAGCAGTACCGATACATTATGGAAGTGTAGTAGGAACAAAACAAGATGCAACAGATTTTATAAAGCTATTGCATCCAGAAATAAAAGGTATAATTTTAATGAAACAATAAAATAGAAAAGAGGATATGACAATGAAATTTTCAAGCAAAGATATAAATTTATTTAATGAAGCTGGAGTAAAAGTAGAAGAAAGAAATTATACAAAAGAAGAAGTTGAGAGATTAAGAATAAAAGTAACAGACTTTATAATGAGTCAAAGTACAAATGAAATAGATAAATATAGTAGAAAATTTAGTGATATATTGTATTAAAGTCAACTAATAACATTCACAAAAGAAAAATAAACAAGAAAAGTAAGAATAGGGGAATGTTATGAGCAAAACATATAAAGAACCAAATAAAAGTGAAACAGAAACAACAATAAATGTACTATATTCTGAAAAAATGATTTCGATTTATACGAATAAAGTAGGATTACAAAAACAATTAAATAAGCTAATAGGAGAACCAACAAAAGAGTATAAATTTAAAAGAAGTATTGTAGGAAGTATGTGGGAAATACCTTTAGATGATAAAATTAGAATATCAAGACTGGTATTAAAAGCTAATATTTTTGAATTATAAGAAAGGATGATAAATATGGAAAAATGGAAATGTATTAAATGTGGTAATGAAGAATATGAAAAAGATCAATTTCAAGCAACAGGAGGAAATTTTGCAAAGGTTTTTGATGTGCAAAATAAAAAGTTTATTACGATAAGTTGTACTAAATGTGGATACACAGAAATGTATAAATCAGAAACAACAGCAGGAATGAATATATTTGATTTCTTAATGGATTAAAAATATAAAAAAAGAAAGAGAATATTAAAAATAATTTTATAGGAGTAGCAATAAATGACTAATATTTTAGTACATGGATTAGGACAAACAGAGCAAAGTTGGGATAAAGTTATAGAAGAATTAAATAAAAGTAATATAGAGGTGAGCAATCCTAATTTATTTAATTTAGCAAAAAATTATCAAATCAATTATGAAAATATATATAGAACATTTGCAGACTATTGTGATTCTTTCAAAGATAAGATAAATTTATGTGGTTTATCTTTAGGTGGTATATTAGCTATTGATTATGCAATAGAACATCCAGAAAAAATAAATTCAATAGTTTTAATTGGAACACCTTATGAGATACCAAAGAAAATGTTGAAATTACAGAATTTTATATTTAAGTTTATACCAAAAAAGACTTTTGATAGTATGGGAATTTCCAAAAATAATTTTATTAATTTAACAAACTCTATGTATAATTTAGATATTAAATCAAAAGTTTCATATATTAAATGTTCTACATTAGTGTTGTGTGGAGAAAAAGATAATGTTAATATTAAGTCAGCACATTATTTATCGGAAAATATTAGAAATGCAACAATGAAAATTATTGAAAATTCAGCACATATTGTAAACGAAGAAAATCCAAATGAATTATCAAAGTTATTAATAGAATTTTGGAGAAACTAAGGTATTGTTTATTACTGACATATTTTTGGATTATATAGGTTACTTATACGATTTATAGATTTATTGTAAAATAATTAAAATATAAGTTCTGGAGGTATTTATGATTAAATCAAATATAAAAAAACAATTTTCTTGTGATAAAAATAAATTGTGGGATATTATTACAGATAATTCAAATTATAAATGGAGAACAGATCTATTAAAAATAGAAATAAAAGATGAAACACATTTTATTGAATATACAACAAATAATTTCCCTACTTATTTTACTATAACAGCAAAAGAAAAATTAAAAGAGTATAAGTTTGATCTAGAAAATACTAATCTAAAAGGAAAATGGATTGGTATCTTTAAAGAACTTCCAAATGGTAATATTGAATTAGATTTTACTGAAGAAATAGAAGTGAAAAATTTTATAATGAAATTACTTGCAAAACCTTATTTAAAGAGCCAACAGAAAAAGTATATGAAAGATTTAGAAAAGGAATTGAATAAACATTAATTTAGAAGTGAGGGAATTTTATGAAGAATAAAAAAGATAATAAGGTAGAGATTAAAAATCAATCTAAAACTTATATGGCAGAGGGAATGTCAATAGGAATGTGCTTCGGAGTAGCTTTAGGAACAGTAGTAGGAGCTTTTGTACATAATATTCCTATTTGTATATGTTTGGGAATAAGTATTGGTGTGTGTATTGGTATGGGAATAGGTGCAACAATTAAAAAAGATAAAAATAACAACTAAAATTTTAAAAGGAAATGTTTAATATAGGATTATTCTAAATCTATATTTATTGATAATGATATATATAAATAGCAATATATAACTAGAAACAAAATAGTAAGTTGTCGCTATGGTAAGTTGAAGGAGGAATCTTATGAAAAAGAAGATATGTATTGGTGTAGGAATACTTTTAATGATACTTATAGTTGCAGGAATTATAACAAACTATATAGATAGTGGTAGAGTAACGACAGGACATGAGCCAAAGTATTGTATCAAAATAGTTAATAATGATGGCAGTAAAGTGACATATTGGGGATTAGGCTATAAAGTTATTAGATATGTTGGAGTATCTCCAAATGAGCCTTATGAAAGTAATATAGGTGTAAAAATGGGAAATTGGTTTATGAAATATGAATTACCAATAGATAGTGAGTTTAATAAAGAAAATAACAGTAGTATAAGTAACTTAAATGATTTTTACAATACTGAACTGACAAAAAATAGAGATATAAGAAATTTATCAAAGGAATATACATCTTTTGATGCTCAAAAAGATAACTGTTTTGTTATAGGTGCAATGGTTCATAATGATAATTTATATAGCGAATTTATGGAAAACTACAAAAATAAAAAGACAGCATTTATTAGAGTGGCTCAAAACACTGTTGAAGGAGATTTAATCTTAACAGATATTTTATATTACGAGAAATCAGATAAATTATATATAGTTACTGATAATACAAGGGATAAATTTTCAGCAGAAACTGATAGAATAATTGAATTGAAAGAATTTAATTATATATCAGAATATAAAAATAATAATCACTTATATTGGGTTTTATACAACGAAGATATAACTGAAGAAAATTTTAAAACGGATAATGTATTTGTGATAACAACTATTAACTAAATATATAAAGGATATATAAAAGTTATGAATAAAGAAAAATTAAAAGTAAAAATATTTTTGACTTTAAGTCTTGTATTTGCAATTTTAACTTTGATTGGTGGATACTTGGTAATTACTCATAAATTAGATAATGCTGGTTATTCAGTTATACCAATGTTATTTACACTAACATTTAGTATATTATATAGAAATAGCAAAAAAGATAAAGAGTAATCCAAACTACAATTTATTAAGCATATAACTAGGAGCCTATTAATAAATGATAGACTCCTTTTTTATATCATAATATAGAAATTTTTAATGTAAAATGTTATAATTATACAAATGTTAAAAATCTTTGACAAAGTTCAAAAGACCTTTGGTAGAAATATATATAGTTATTTTATATAATTATTATTGAGAGGAGATAATAAGCAATGAGTTTAGGAAATAATATTTTTGGACTAAGAAAAAAAGAAAAAATTTCACAAGAGAAATTAGGAGAAAGAGTGGGCGTAACAAGACAAACAGTTTCTAACTGGGAATTAGATCAAACAGTTCCAGATGCTAATCAATTACTTGCTTTATCTAAAGCATTAAATACAAGTATTGATTTATTAGTAGGAAATGATATACAAAATTTGCTAGAGCAAAAAGTTGGCAATGTAGAAACAGAAATAATTAAAAATAATAAATTTCAAAAAATAATTATATCGGTTTTATCAATTATTGTTGTACTATTTATTCTTGCTTTTATCTTACTTGCTTAAAAAGGAGGGATTAGAATGAAAAAAACAAAATTTGAAGAAACTATAAAATACTTAATTGTATTATTTTTGGGAATAGGAGCAGGTAATATTATTCTTGAATTTTTAGAAAAGACACCACTAAATATATGGATTGCTAGAACTATTGCTTGTGTTATATGTGTTGGTGTTTGTTCACTACTTTATTATTTTCTGATAAGCAAAAAAGAAAAATAATGTATAGTTATAAATTTAATTACTTTATACGAAAAAGTATAGAGTAATTTTTATTTTTATGGTATTATAACAATAGATAGTAAGTTATTACTACTATGAAATTATAAATTGAAAGGTTGGATTTATGGAGTATGGACAAGAATAAAAAAATAATTATTGGAGTTATAATTTTATTATTTATTATCGTTATAGGAATAGTTGTTGCATATAAATTAATTGAAAATAGTGTTACAAATAGAGAAAATTATAAGGTAAATATTGAGAATATTAGTTCTACTCCTGTTGATACTGTCAATCTCGAAGAAAGCTTAATTTATGAAGAAACAGTATCTCCAAATGAAAACTATGTTAGTTACGATGAAGAAAAAGTATTTTATACAATAAAAGTTTATAAAAAAGAGAATAATATTATTGTAAAATCAAGTTCAAATACTCCATTTGCAAAAGAACTTCAATATGAAATAAAGAGTGATAAAGATATAACTAAAGACAATATTAAAATTGAATGGACTACACTAATGGGAGATACTAATTTTACAAAAGAAAATCAAATTGGAATAGCAGTTGTTACATTATCTTATGATGATGAGATATTTAGTCAAAGGAAAATAAGTTTTGTAAGTAATGCAATAGATGTTATTGTAGATACAATAAAGTAGTAACACAATTTAGTTAAATAAACTACAACTAAACTAATGGTTTATCAAAGTAAACTAACTGTCGGTTGAGTTTGTGACATACCAGTAATAAAATAGAATTAACAATCAAAGGAGGAGGTATTAAATATGTCAAACAAAACTTTTGGAGAAATGATCAGTTCTTTAAGAAAAGAAAAAAATATGACACAAAATGATTTGGCAGAAAAAATGAATGTTACTGACAAAGCTGTGTCAAAATGGGAAAGAAATTTATCTTGTCCTGATGTTAATTCTATTCCAAAGTTAGCAGAAATTTTAGGTGTTTCTGTGGAGGAACTATTAAATGCACAAACAAAACAAGAAAATAGTAAAGCAGACGATATTATCAATATTGCTTTAATTGGAGTTAGTCTTGCAATGGGCATTTGTATTGTAGTTACTTCTGTATTAAAACAAATTGATATGAATAGTGCTATTACTATGTTAGGAATAGGATTGAGTTGTTTATCTATTTATTTATTAAAGAATAAAAAAGATAATCAATAAAAAATAAGGGCTAGAATTAGAACCATAATTACTAGCCTTTCAAAGTAAAAAATATATGAAAATACTTATTTATAGGGATAAATGTAAAATGTTAATTGGATATATTTACGAGAAAAGATGAAGCTAAAATATAAAAAAGAAAATGAGGAAAATAATGAAAGTATATATAGTAAGACATGGTGAAGTGCCACATAATGCTTTAAAACAATATAATAATGAAAATGAAGATTTAAACGAAAACGGAATAAGACAAGCTAATGAATTGAAAGAAAAAATTAAAAATATAAATTATGATATTATAATATCTTCTCCATTATTAAGAGCAAAACATACAGCACAAATAATTAATGTAAATAATAAAAAAATATTAATAAATGATAAACTAAAAGAAAGAGATCCTGGAGATTTATCAGGAAAACCTCTTACAGTAACTAACAGAGATGAATACTGGAATTATAATACAACAATTAGATATGGCACATCCGAAAATATAAGAGAGTTTTTTAAGAGAATTTATAACTTTTTAGAAGACCTAAAAAAAGAAGATTATGAAAGTGTATTAATTGTTGCACATAGTGGAGTATCCAAAGCATTTAATGGATATTTTGAAGGAATAAAAGATGGAATGTTTTTAGATAGAGGATTAAGAAACTGTGAAATTAAAGAATATGAAATATAACGAAAAATAAAGGATAAAAGGTATAGAAATGAAAATAGGAATAGATATAGATAATGTTATCTCTAATTTTAATGATGAATTATTAAAAGAATACTTAAAACATGATAAAGAACTAAGAAATACAGGAATTATAAACAAAGATGTTTTTATAAGATACGGAATGTTTGATTGGACTGAAAAAGAAGAAACGGAATTTTATAAAAATAGTATTGAAAGAATTGCTATTAAATTAAAACCTATTCATAGAGCCACAGAAACAATAAAAAAATTAAAAGAAGATGGTAACGAAATTATTATCATATCTAGAAGAAATAATGGAGAATATAATAACCCATATAAGCTTACAGAGGAATGGTTAGCGAAATACAATATCGTTTATGATAAGTTAATTCTAACAAATGCTTATAACAAAGAAGAAAAAGCAAATGTATGTAAAGAAAATAATATTGATATTATGATAGAAGATAGCACTCAAACAGCTGTAAATATAGAAAAAGTTGGCACAAAGGTTCTATTTATGAATACAAGATATAATAAGAATAATGAAAATTTTGAAAAAGTATCAAATTGGAAAGAAATATATTCAAAGATATCTAAATTATATAAAAAAGATAAAAATATAGACAAAATAAATGTTATACTAGATACAGATACATATAATGAATGTGATGACCAATTTGCTCTTGCATATTTATTAAAATCACAGGAAAGATTTAATATAGAAGCAATTACAGTAGCACCATATCATCATGACAACAATATTTCAATAATAGAAGGAAATGAGAAAAGCTATAATGAAATAATAAAAATATGCAAATATCTTAATTTTGATACTACAAATAAAGTATATAAAGGTTCTGAAGATTATTTACAAAATAATTATAATGAAACAACAAAAGCAGTAGAAAAAATAATTGAAATAGCATTAAAGAATGAAAAAACATACATATTATCAATAGGTGCAATAACAAATATAGCAATTGCAATATTAAAAGAACCTAAAATAATTGATAGAATTGAAATAATTTGGCTTGGAGGGAATAGTTTATTACAAAATAAAAATGATGAATTTAATTTTAGACAAGATATAAAAGCAGTAAAAACTATATTTGAATCAAATGCAAAATTAACAATTATTCCGTGTAAAAATGTAGCATCAAACTTGATAACATCAATATATGAATTAGAACATTTTTTAAAAGGAAAAAATGAATTATGTGATTATCTATGTCAAAGATTTTATAATGATGGAGTACATGGAATACAAGAAAGAAGAGTTATTTGGGATATTTCAGTAATAGCATATATGTTAAACAAATCTTGGTTTATGAGTGAAGAAATTAGTTGTCCTAGAATAAGAGAAGATTCATCTTATGAATTAACAAACAATAATCATAAAATAACAATGATTAATTATATTGATGTAAATAAAGTTTATACAGATTTATTTAATAAGTTAACAAAATAAAGGAGAATGAGTTTTAATGAAATTAACAAGTAAAGAAGCATTAAAAATGTTAGAAGAAGAAAGACATAAAACTTCAAATGAACATTGGATAAATCATTCAATTTGTGTTGGAAATGTTGCAGGAAGAATTGCAAAAGCTCTAAATTTAGATGAAGATTTTGCTAAAACTTTAGGCTATATACATGATATTGGAAAAAAATACGATTATATTGAAAGTGGTGTATTTCCACATGCTATGAAAGGTTATGATTATATAAAATTATTAGGATATGATGAAGAATATGCTGGAATTTGTATTAAACATTCCTTTTTAAATAATGATATTGATTGCATATCAAACGATAGAGATGAAACAGATAGAACTAATCCTAATTTTGAATTTGTAAAAAAATATATAAAAGATGAATACACAATTTATGAGAAAATAATTAATTTATGTGATTTGATGTGTACTACTAAAGTTTTAACAATTGATAAAAGAGGGATGGATTTATTGTTAAGACATGGAGTTTATGCTAAAACACATTATCATATAAAAGAAACATATAAATTAAAGGCATATTTTGATGATTTATTAGGATATAATTTATATGACTTATTCCCGGAAATAAAAGATAATTTATAAAATTACAATTAAGTAAGGAAAAATTTCCTTTTGTAAATTGACAACCTTATACAAAGATGATATATTACCAATAAAATATAGCTTAAAATTCCTGTTCTAATTTAAGAACAGTTAAAATAAATGTAACCTGTTAACTTATTTTAGAAAGTCAATTGACAAGGAGGAAGAATGATGACTAAAAATTGTATAGTAGTAATGCCGGAAAAAGAAATTAAAGAGCATAAGGAATTTGTAATTTATAATTACTTGGCAACGATAGGAAAGAAAATTACTGAAGAGGCTATAATAGCAGGACTGAAAGCAAAATTTCATATCAATTTAAGTAAAAACGAAGCTAATGCAATTATAGATGAATATGTAAGATCAGGACTTTTGACTTCTACATATGAAAAGAGCATAGGTTTATGTTATAACTGGGTAGGATAATTATATCAAAAAGATGTTGTATGAGTAATTTTGCTAGCAGAACTTTAAGGAGGATCTCTTATGACAGAAAAAATGCTTCGGAACATTTTGACAGAGGCGACAGAAAAAAATCAAATTGGGCTATTTATTTGGGCTAATTGGATGGTTTGGGACGATTTAGCATTTGAGATGAAGGCTGGAAATAGAAGTTATGATTTTGCATTATCTCAAATAACTAGGGAAAAAGAAGCTACAATTTCGACTGAGATATCAGGCTTTTCTACACCTGGATTTATAGCAATTTCAATTAAAAAAGTAAATTCTTCGGACAAATTTTTAAAAGAAGTTTTGGAAGTATGTAAAAAAGGGCATTATGAAGGACCAGTTACTCTTATTCCACTAAACGAATTGAGTGAACAATATTAAGTGCGACAAAGGGAGATTCTATATGGAATCTCCCTTAAAATAATCAAAATTCAATACAAAAAATATTTATATATGAAATATTTCAAAAGGATAAAACAATGTATATTAAAAGCATAATTTGTGTTTTGAGGGCAGAATTGAACTGCTCTCTTTTAATTATTACAAAACTGTAATTTTATTTTAAACCCAAACTTGCTATAATTAATTTAATAAAAAACATATATTTTAAATTTAGTGTTAAAACTAAATGAAAGGAGAGCTTATGAGAGAAGTTTTAAAAATAGAAAATTTAAAAAAATACTATGGAGTAAATAGCAATATAACAAAAGCAGTAAATGGAATTTCGTTAAATATTTCGGAAAGCGAATTTGTAGCAATAATGGGAGCAAGTGGAAGTGGAAAAACAACACTATTAAATTGTATTTCTACTATAGATACAGTAACAAGTGGACATATTTATATAGACAATAAAGACATAACTACAGTAAAAGAAGATGATTTAGCAGATTTTAGAAGAGAAAATTTAGGATTTATTTTTCAAGATTTTAATTTGTTAGATACATTAACAATTGCAGAGAATATCGCATTATCATTAATAATTAATAAAGACAACATAAATGAAGTTGATAACAAAGTAAAATCCATTGCTAGTAAATTAGGAATTAGTGATATACTAGAAAAATTTCCTTACGAAGTATCAGGAGGACAAAAGCAAAGATGTGCTTGTGCAAGAGCATTAATAAATAAGCCTAAATTGATATTAGCAGATGAACCAACAGGAGCATTAGATAGTAAATCTTCAAGAATGTTATTAGAAACAATGGAAGAAATGAACGAAAAATTAAAAGCAACTATTTTAATGGTTACACATGATTCTTTTAGTGCTAGCTTTTGTGGCAGAGTATTATTCTTAAAAGATGGAAAAATATTTAATGAAATAATTAAAGGAGAAAAAACACGAAAAGAATTCTTTAACGAGATATTAGATATGCTTACACTTCTAGGAGGTGATGTTGGTAATGTTAAATAAATTAGCCTTTAGAAATGTAAAAAGAAGTATAAAAGACTATATCATATATTTAATAACAATTACAATTTCATTTTCACTTATATTTGCATTAAACTTAATATCTAGCTCAGAAGCAGTAGTTGAATTATCAAAAGGATTAGATACATTTGCTTATGTTTTATACTTTATAAATGCAATAGTTATATTTGTTATATGCTTTTTGATAAACTATACAACAAAATTCATGTTTGAAAAGCGAAGTAAAGAATTTGGAATGTATATGCTTTTAGGAATAAAAAAGAAAAAAATATCTCAAATGTTTTTAATAGAAAATTTATTAATAGGATTACTTTCATTAGTATTAGCAATTCCAATAGGATTTATTGTAAGCCAATTTATGTCAATGGTAATAGTTAGCATATTAGGATTACCACAAGCAATATTTATTGAATTAAATATGATGTCAATTCTTTTACTATTATTATATTTTGCAATAATATATGTATTAGTTTTATTTAGAGCAAATCACAGAATGAAAAAAATAAATATTCATGATTTATTATATTTAGAAAAACAAAATGAACAAAAAATAACTAAAAAGAAAAAACATCGCAATATTATATTTGTTATAAGCTTGATAATAGGTATTGCAGGATTAGTAGTTTGGAATTCACAATGGACTTTAGATAACGCAGGAAATCAATCAACACCAAATTATTTGATATTAAGTATGGCATTAATTATAATAAGTATATATGGAGTAATGATAAGTGTAGCAGATTTTATATTAGCATTTATTTTAAATAATAAAAATATAAAATACAAAAAAGACAATTTATTTGTTGCAAGAACATTTTCATCTAAAGCAAGGACAATGGGATTTACATTAGGAACATTAACAATGTTAATTACACTAACATTATTTTTCTTAAATATTTCTAGCTTTAATAAAGGAATGTATGACTATCAAATAAGTATGGAAGCACCTTATGAAGTTACTGTTGCAGACGAAAGAGAACATTTACCAGAATATTTAGAAGTAATAAAAGAAGATTATACAATTAAAGACTATTTTATATATGATATATATAAAGATAAATCAGCAAGTATCTTAAAAACTATGTCAAGCTATGATTATACAGGTGATGATAGAAGATTTGATCCTGTAATAAAACTAAGTGATTATAATAAATTATTAGAATTAAAAGGTAAAAAACCAATTACAATAAATAATGATGAATACTCTATAATAACAGATATTGCTGGAGAAAGTTATATAAATGAATTTCCTTCATTTAAAGAAATAACATTATCAAATGGTATAAAATTAAAACAAAAAGAAATTATAACAGAAGATTATTGGCTAAGACTTTCAAATACAACTTATACACTCATTTTGCCAGATGATGCGATATCTAACTTAGAAATAGATGAAAGTCATTTAATAGTAAACACAACAGAAAATACAAAAGCAGAATTAGAAACGAAAATAGAAGATAGAATGAAGAAATATTTAACCTATATAAATGAAGATGGGGAAGAAGTAAATACATTTTATAAAGTAATGGTAAGAGGAACTATAATAGAAGAAACAAATACAATGACAACAATTATATCTTCTATATGCTTATATATGGCATTCATATTTATAGCAACAGTTGGAACAATACTTGCAATACAAAGTTTAACAGATTCGACAAAATACAAATATAGATACAATGTATTAAATAGGCTAGGAGTGAAAAAGGAACAAATATATAAAACCATAAGAAAACAACTATTAGTATTATTTGGTTTACCAATAATTTATCCAACTATTATTAGTTTTTGTTTACTATCATCAATAAACAATTTTTATAAACCACTTTTATCAAGTGAACATGTGTATTTATCATATTATTTTGGAGGATTAGCAATATTTTTAGTTATTTATATTATTTACTACATTGCAACATATTTTGAATTCAAAAGAAATTTAAAAGAAAGCTAAAAAACTAGCTTTCTTTTGCTTAAATTATGTTATAATATGAAAAGATGGAGGAAATATGAAAATTATAATAATAGAAGATGATTTGAAAATTCGTGAAGAATTATCAAAATTGTTAAAAAAGAATGGATATGAAACAATTTTACTAAATGAATTTGAAAACATACCCTTACAAATAGAAAATATTGATGCAAATTTAATTCTTCTTGATATAAATTTACCATTTGAAAATGGATATGAAATATGTAGAAAAATAAAAAACATAAGTAATATACCAATCATATTTGTAACAAGTAGAGACAGCACACAAGACGAAATTATGAGTATTCAAGTTGGAGGGATAGATTTTATATCAAAACCTTATGATACAATAATTTTATTAGAAAAGATAAAAAGAGCAATAAATTTAACAGATCCTAAAAATTTCAAAGAAATGACAAAAAAAGGTTATACACTTGATTTACATTTATCATTGTTGAAATACAAAGATAAAGAAATAGAGTTAACTCGTAATGAATTTAGAATATTATATTACTTTTTTATGAATGATAATAGAGTAATTACAAAAGAAGAATTGCTAGAAAAACTATGGAACGATAAATACTATTTAGAAGAAAATGTTTTATTAGTTAATATAAATAGATTGAGAAAAAAAGCACAAGAAATAGGAATAGAAGATTTACTAGAAAATGTTAGAGGAAAGGGATATAAACTATGAGTTTTATAACTTTTTTAGAAGAAAAAATATCTTTAATTTTATATCAAATAAGCTTTTTGATTATAACAACAATGATATTTTTAATGGCAGATATACAAAAATTTTATATAGTAATTACAGTTGGAGTATTATCTATATTTATGCTAGGATATTTACTAAGTGAATATTTTAGACAAAAAAAGAAAGCTAAAAAAATAATTTCATTAGTAGACAATGTTAACGAAAAGTATCTAATATCAGAAATAATAAAAGAACCATTAGAAATGGAGAATAAAGCATATTATTATGCTTTAAAGCAAGCCTGTAAATCTATGAATGATAGAATTGGTGAATTAGAAAAAGAAAATGCAGAATATCAAGAATATGTAGAAAGCTTTGTTCATGAAATAAAAACACCTATATCAGCATTATCACTTGCACTAGAAAATAATAATGATTTTAGATTAAAACAAGAAGTTGATAAAATAAATCAATTAGTAGAACAAATGCTTTATTATGCAAGAAGTGAAAATACAGAAAAAGATTACTTTGTAAAAGAGATACAACTAGCTGAAATTATTCATAGTGTAATATTAAAATATAGGCATTATATGTTAAATAAAAAAATTACTTTAAATGTTCATGATTTAGAGCATATAGTAATTACAGATGAAAAATGGCTAGTGTTTATAATATCTCAAATTATTCAGAATTCTATAAAATATTTAGACAAAGACAAAAAAGAAATTGAAGTTTGGGGAGAAAATAGCAATAATTATATTAATTTGATTATTAAAGATAATGGTTGTGGAATAAAAGAATCGGATTTAGTAAGAATATTTGAAAAAGGTTTTACTGGAACAAATAGAAAAAAAGGCTATTCAACTGGAATGGGTTTATATTTGACTAAAAAATTATGCGATAAATTAGGTTTAAAGTTGCAAATTCAATCGAAAGAAAAGGAATTTACAAAACTAACAATAACTTTTCCAAAGAGTGGATTACACAAAATAGAAAATTAGTTTATAAGGTAAAAGCAAAGTGCTTATGATAATAGGCATTTTGCTTATTTTTTGTGTATAAAACCAAAAATATTTAATAAATCTATTGACAAAATGTTATATGCTGTTATATAGTGTTATAAGAAAAAGGAGGAGCTTATGAATATTATTATAAGTAACAGTAGTAGTATCCCTATATATGAACAAATAAAACAAGCTATAAAACAAGCTATACTAAAAAATGAATTAAAAGAAGAAGATATGTTACCATCTGTTAGAGTAATGGCAAATGACTTAAAAATAAGTTTTTTAACAGTGAAAAAAGCTTATGATGAATTAGAACAAGAAGGTTATGTAAAAAGTGTGCAAGGAAAAGGAAGTTTTGTAGCACCAAAGAATTCAGAATTCATACAAGAAGAAAAGAGAAAAGAAATACAAAATTACATAGAAAAAATTGTTAAATTAGCACAAATGTCAGATATATCTGAACAAGAAATAATAGAACTTTTTAAACTAATGTATAAGGGGGAAATATAGAATGGAAAATAACATAGAAGTAAACAATCTATCAAAAAAATATGATGGATTTGAATTAAAAAATATTAATTTTGCAGTACCAAAAGGTAGTATAGTAGGATTTGTAGGAGAAAATGGAGCAGGAAAAACAACCACAATAAAATCAATTTTAAATATAACAAATGCAAATGGAAATATAAAAATATTAGGTAAGGATATAAAACAACATGAAAAAGAAATTAAGCAAAATATTGGAGTTGTATTAGATGATAGTTTTTTATCAGATTATTTAACAGCAAAACAAATAAATTCTATTATGAAAGATATTTACAAAGAATGGAACGAAAGTAAATACATAAATTATCTAAAACAATTTAATTTACCAACAAATAAACTATTAAAAGATTATTCAAGTGGTATGAAAATGAAATTAAAAATAGCAACTGCAATTTCTCATAATCCAAAACTTCTTATACTAGATGAGCCAACAAGTGGATTAGATCCAGTTGTTAGAAATGAAATTTTAGACATTTTTAGAAATTATATAGAGGAAGATGAAACAAGGTCTATCTTTATTTCTACCCATATAACAACCGATTTAGAGCATATATCAGATTATATCGTGTTTATAGAAAAAGGAGAGATAATTTTTAATATTCCAACAGCAGAACTATTAGAGAACTATGGAATAATAAAGTGTAGCAAAGAAGAATTTTTAAATATAGACAAACAAGATTATATAAGATTTAAAAAAGAAAAATATCAATATGAAGTTTTAACAGATAATAAAGAAAATATTATAAGAAAATATAATATAACAACTATAGATAAACCAAGTATTGAAGATATAATGTTATTGTATGTAAAGGGGGAGAAATAACAATGATAAAAGGATTAATAAAAAAAGATTTATATAATTTAGCTGCATATAAAACATCTATGATTATTATGGTATTATTTTGTGGTATTGCAATAATAGGTTCAAAAGCAGTTACATATGGACCAATTATAATATGCACAATGGTTGGAATGATAGCACTTTCTACATTTAATTATGACGAAATAGCAAAATCAAATAAATATGTTTTGACATTACCAACAAATAGAAAAGAAATAGTAAAATCAAAGTATATTTTAGCAATAGGATCAGCTATAGTAGGTGGAATAATAGGTGTAATAATTACAATATTAGTTGCAAACATAATGAATTACATAAAACCAGAAGATATGATAAATATAGATTATAAAGGATTACTTATTTCTACAGTAGGAGGAATGTTTGGTATAGCTTTGATACAATCAATTCAAATACCAAGTATATACAAATGGGGAGCAGAAAAAGGAAGAATTCAAATGTTTATATTAGTGTTTGGTATCGTTGCAATAGTATCAGGAATAGCATTTTTATTTATAAAAATGAACATAAATATAAATATAGAAATAATAGAAAACATTATAAACAATTATGGAATGCTTTTACTTATAGCAGTAATTGTGTTAATGTACTTTGTTTCTTATAAAATATCATGTAAAGTTTATAATAAGAAAGAAGAATAGAAAGTGATTAACAAAAAACAAGTAAGAATATAAAAAATTGAATATATGATTAAATTCCCGCAAGTTTATTAAATAAATAGTAGCATTGAAATAAACTTGTGGGAATTTTATATTACAAAACTGTAAGATAAATGCAAACTAAAACAATACTAAAAAAATAAATAATAATATATAATATTGATAAAAAACGGAGTAATAATATGAATAAGAAAAAACTATTAGAAGAATTAGTAATTATATTTTGGATATTTATAATAGGAAGCATATTAGGATATATTTTTGAAATGATAGTAGTTTTATTTCAAAAAGGTTATTTTGAATCAAGACAAGGTTTAATATATGGTCCTTTTACACCTGTATATGGAATCGGAGGAATAGCTTATTATATTACTTTCAAACTCATAAAAACAAGAAATAAAGGGAAAGTATTTTTTGTTTCAATGATATTGGGAGGACTAACAGAATACATAGCATCTTATGTTCAAGAAAAAGCATTTGGAACAATATCATGGGATTATTCATATTTGCTATTTAATCTAAATGGTAGGACAAGTTTATTACATTGTACTTATTGGGGAATTGCAGGGATATTATATATTTTGTATATAGAACCTAAAGTAGAAAAAATGAGAGCAAACATAAATAAAATAAATTTTAAAATATTAACATCTGTACTTTCTATATTTATGGTATTTAATATAACAATTTCTTGTCTTGCAGCTGAGAGACAAAAAGAAAGAAGAAATAATATTGAAGCAGAAAACAAAATTGACATATTTTTAGATAACTATTATCCAGATGAATATATGGATAAGATTTTTGCAAATAAGAAAAACAAATAATATTTATAATTATCCAAAAAAGTGATATAATGCCTAAGTGGAGGAAAATATTATGTATAAAATTCTAATTATAGAAGATGACATTGAAATAAGAGAAGAGATAAAAATATTATTGCAAAATAGTGGTTACGAAGTAAATACAATTACAGACTTTAATAATGTAGAAAATCAAGTGTTTGAAATAGATAGCCATTTAATTTTACTTGACATTAATTTACCAGAAAAAAGTGGATATGAGATTTGTAGTAAAATAAGAGCAAAATCAAAAATTCCAATTATTTTTGTAACAAGTAGGAATAGTTCAATGGATGAATTGAAAGGAATAATGATAGGTGGAGATGACTATATAGAAAAACCATATAATGTACCAATTTTACTTGCAAGAATACAAAATTTATTAAATAGATCATATTCTGAAAATGATAAAAAAGAAAGCAAGATCGAATTTAAAGGAATCATGTTAGATATTTTAAAATCACAAATGCAGTATAAAGAAAAATCAATAGAGCTAACAAAAACAGAAATAAAAACTATTTATTATTTATTTAAAAATACAGACAGAATCATACCAAGAACAGAAATAATTGATTATTTATGGGATAATGAAGTTTATGCAGATGATAATAGTTTAAGTGTAATAATAACAAGAATAAGAGAAAAACTAAAAGAAATTGGAGTAGAAAATTTAATAGAAACAAAGAGAGGGCAAGGATACAAATTATGAAATTCACCAAATATATAAAAGACAAAATAAACTATATATTGGGTTTTATAACATATTGCATAATTATTATAGGCTATATGAAAGCTATGAAAATAGATAATAATGCTATTATCATAATAGTAACTATATCTTTCATATTTTCTATAATTGCACTAATTTCAAATTATTTAAGCAAAAATAAATACTTAAAAGAAATTAATAAGATTATGGATGGACTAGATGAAAAATATCTAATATCAGAAGTAATTAAAAAGCCAACACGAGAAGAAAATTTAGCACATTATAAAATTTTAAAAAGAGCTAATAAATCAATGCTTGAAAATGTAAGTAATGTAAAAGCAATGCAAAAAGATTACAAAGAGTATATAGAAAGTTGGGTACATGAAATCAAAATTCCGATTACATCATCAAAATTACTATGTGAAAATAATAAATCAGAAATAACCAATAAAATAGATGAAGAGATAGAAGAAATCAATAATTATGTTGAACAAGCCTTATTTTATGCAAGACTAGATAAAGTTTCAAATGATTTTATTATAAAACAAATTTCTTTATCAGATGTTGTAAAAAATGTATTGGCAAGAAATAAAAAAATAATGATACAAAATGATATAAAGGTAGAATTAAAAAATCTATCTGTAAATGCTTATTCAGACGAAAAATGGTTAGAATTTATTTTAAACCAATTAATTATAAATAGCATCAAATACAAAAAAGAAAATGGAACAGTAATATCATTAACAGCAATAGAAAATCAGCAAAATATACAGTTAAAGCTAAGAGATAATGGAATGGGAATAAAGAAGAGTGAAATAGATAGAATATTTGATAAAGGATTTACAGGAACAAATGGAAGAAATCAAAAGAAATCAACAGGAATAGGACTATATTTATGTAAAAAAATGTGTGAAGAATTAGGAATGAGAATACAAGCAGAGAGTAAAGAAAACGAATATACAGAAATGATAATAACTATTCCTAAAAATAAAAAAATGATAAGGTAAAATTTCTCTTTGTAATTTGCAAAGAGAAATTTTTATCTTACAAAACTGTAATATAAATGCAAACTACTTCTATATGAAAAAGCTAAAAAAGGAATTATAATAAAAATAGTTAAATACTTATGCAACATTTTAAAAGTTGCAGATATAAAAATGAGGAGGGATTAATTTGAAAAAGATATTAAAAGTAGAGCAAATTCAAAAATATTATGGAAATAAAGAAAATATTACAAAAGCAATAGACGGAATCAGTTTTGATGTAGAAGAAGGAGAATTTATAGGAATAATGGGAGCTAGTGGTTCTGGAAAGACAACACTCTTAAATTGTATTTCTACAATAGATAATGTTAGTAGCGGACATATTTATTTAGATGGAAAAGACATTACAGAAATAAAAGAAGAAAATATTGCAAAATTTAGAAGAGAAAATTTAGGATTTATTTTTCAAGATTTTAATTTATTAGATACATTAACAATTGAAGAAAATATAGCATTAATATTAACAATAAATAAAGTTCAAGAAAAAGAAATAGACAAAAAAATATTACAAATAGCAGAAAAATTAGGAATTAAAGACATTTTGAATAAATATCCATATCAAGTATCAGGAGGGCAAAAACAAAGATGTGCTTCGGCAAGAGCAATAGTAAATTCTCCTAAACTAATACTAGCAGACGAACCCACAGGAAGTTTAGACTCTAAATCAGCAAGACAACTTTTAGAAATAATGGAAGATATGAACCAAAAGATGAAAGCAACAATTTTAATGGTTACACACGATCCGTTATCTGCAAGTTACTGTAGTAAAATTTTATTTTTGAAAGATGGTAAAATTTTTAACAGAATTGAAAAAGGAGAAAAAGAAAGAAAAGAATTCTATAATGAAATACTAGATGTATTAGCATTACTTGGAGGTGATGCAAGAGATGTTAGGTAAATTATCTGTTAGAAATGCCAAAAGACAGGCAAAAGACTATATAATTTATTTTATAACTGTAATTATATCTGTTGCATTAATGTTTAGTTTTAACTCAATTGCAGTTTCAGAAGATATAAGTGAATTATCAACTTATATGAAAGACTTTGGAAAAGCAATTTTAGGAATTAGTGTTATTATAATTTTTGTTATGGCATGGCTTATAAATTACACTATGAAATTCATGTTAGAAAAAAGAAGTAAAGAGTTTGGAACTTATCAGATACTAGGAATAGAGAAAAAAGATATTTCTAATATGTTTACATTAGAGAACATATTAATTGGTAGTTTAGCATTTGTATTAGGGGTTGGAGCAGGATTATTTTTAAATCAATTTCTAACATCAATTATAATGAATTTATTTAATCAGCCATATCAAATACAAATAGTGTTTGATATAAAAGCAGTAGGATTAACAGCTTTATACTTCTTTGGAATCTTTGTTTTAGTATTATTAAATTGTAGAAGAAAGATAAAAAAGACTAAAGTATATAATTTATTATATGCAGATAAGAAAAATGAAAACAATGTGATAAAAAAATCTAAAGGAAACATTATAGTATTTATAACATCGTTGGTTTTATTATTACTAGCTTATTTCATAAATGATAGAGAATTTAGTAATATGTCTAATATGACAGGAAGAAATATATTTATTGCACTTGTTATGCTAATAATTGGTATATATTTATTTTATATTAGTATTTCAAGCTTTATAGTAAAAAGATATCTACAAAATAAATCAAGAAAATATAAAAAAAGCAATATGTTTTTATATAGAAATTTAACATCAAAAATAAACACAATGAGTATTACAATGGGAACAATAGCTCTTATGTTTACTTTTATATTAGTTGGTGGTAATGTAGCATTATTAATGAATAATATGTTAAATAATGAAATTGAAATGGGATATCCATTTGAAATTACAATGAGTTCATTAGATAAAGACTTTTCAATATATAAAGATTATATAAACAAAAATGCAAAAGTAAAAGAAATGTATGAATATGACTTATATGATGTTCATAATACTAATATTCGTAGAGCATTAGATGGAAGTGCTTTTGAATCAAGATATTACTATGACACAGATTCTGTAATGTTACTTAAAGATTACAATAAATTAAGACAAATGCTAGGATATGAACAAGTATCTTTAGGAGAAAATGAAGCAATCATTCACTCTATGAAAACAGCAGAGGAGAAATTTGAAAAATATATAGAAAAAAATAATTCAATCGAAATATGCAATAAAAAATTAACTATAAAACAAGTAAATGGAGAAAGCATTTCTCAAATAAGTTTTAATGGATATACTTATTGCATAGTAGTTCCAGATTATATGGAACAGCTATTACTAAATGAACAGATAGAAACAAGAAAAGATGGAGACTTGATTTATAATCATAAATTAGCAGTAACAACAGAAGAAATAACAACACAAGACTTTGCACGAGGTTTAGAAGAACTAATACCAAGAGAAGAATTTACAATCACATCAGAATATGGTGGAGAAAGATATGAGCAATCAATAGAGAGAGGATTAGCATATTTTCATACAAAAGGAGAAAGATTAAGCGAAGCAAAATCTTTTTATGCAATAATATCATTCTTAGCCTTTTATGTAGCATTAATATTTGTAATGGCAACAGCTACATTACTTGCAATCCAACAATTAAGTGATTCAGAAAAATATAAATATAGATATGAATTATTAAAGAAACTAGGAATGGACGAACTAGAAATAAATAGAACAATATTTAAACAATTATTTTTCTATTTTGCAATACCAATGTTATTACCATTTATACTTAGTATTCCAATTATATTAAGCATAAGCAAAATATTTACAATTGCTGTTACAATAGAAGAAATCATTAGAAATATAGGAATCATATATGGAATGTTTATATTAGTTTATGGAATTTACTTTATTGCAACAGATGTACAATTTACTAGAAATATTGAAGAAATCAGGTAAAAGTTATGAAAAAAATATATATTATATTAACACATACAGGAACTATATTATCAAAGATTATAAAAGAATTTACAAAAGATGAATTTTCACATGTATCTATTGCTCTTGATAAAGAATTAAACAGAATGTATAGTTTTGGAAGATTAAATCCATACAACGCATTTTACGGAGGTTTTGTGCATGAATATATCAATGAAGGTACATTTAAAAGATTTTATAAAACAAGAGCAAAGATATATTCTTTAGAGATAAGTGATGAACAATACGAAGAAATATCTAAAAATATAATTAAATTTGAACAAAGTAAAGATAAATATAAATTTAATACTGTTGGTTTATTTGCAGTTGGAATACATAAGAGAATCCAAAAAGAAAATAGGTTTTATTGTGCCGAATTTGTTAAATATATTTTAGAAAAATCAGGAATAAAAACAAAATTGCCAGAAATTATAAAACCAGAAGATTTCAAAAAATTAGATGGATTAAAAGAAGTATATGGTGGATTATTAAGGCAATATCAATTACCAAAAATAGATATAAAAGAAATTTTAAGAAACAACTTAGTAGCATATAGAAAAAAAGAAGGTATTATATGAGTAAAAATAATAAAGTAAAAATTTTCAAAATTATATTAACTATAATTGTATTAATATTAATTATAGGGATTATAGCTTACTTGTTTCCAGTAATGAAAAATTTATCTTCTCTTGAAGGACAAGTAGCATTTAAACAAAAAGTAGAAGATTCTGGAATACTAGGAATGTTATCATTATTTGGATTACAAGTTGCACAAATATTTTTAATTATTGTACCAGGTGAACCAATAGAAATATTATCAGGAATGTGTTATGGTGGACTATGGGGAACTG